>SDBV01003840.1_pt1 | contig 21856 bp, 12 predicted proteins | sample 2277081 | NCBI WGS metagenome assembly SDBV01 (sample SAMN10402039, study PRJNA504765) | marine sediment metagenome | isolation source: marine sediment core GS10_PC15, 223 cmbsf | place: Arctic Ocean: Southern Knipovich Ridge | collected 2010 | reverse complement strand
TCCCTATACTCCCCCTTCTAAAAGAGCACTAAAAGACTTACGACGACAACTCCGAAGAAAAACAGTAAGAAAGAGACGACCTACTCGTTCACGACCACAAATGAGTAGAAGACAAGTTAGGTCTAATCGTGCTAGAGCAGCTTCTGCTCGTCGTGCTCCGAGTCGTCGTAGAGTAGCACCAGTACGTACTCGTGGTGGTGGCCCGCGAAGTGCAGTCCGGCGACGTGCAGGTAGGAGAAGATAGTTATGGCTGTTGCTGATATTGCACGAGAATTAACACTTGGTGGGGGACATCGTAGACAGATTCAACAGAAGAAGATGGATGCGGTCTATAAGTCTAGTAGAAGAACCCAACGAGACTATACTCAACGTGGAGTAAGGAAACAATACAAGAAATATAAGCGGGGGAAAGTAAGACCATAATGGGTTTCTCATCAAAAGTAAGAAGAGGAATCTCCAAGAAGAAGTTTCCTGCAAAAGCACCAAAGTCTGCTAAGAGACCTAATAAAAAGAAGAAGATGAGAAGTTATCACTAAGAAGAATAAACCATTCAAACCCAAAAATATATCAAAGAGTAAAAAGGGTAAGGATAAGATGATGGTTTATACAAAGCCCGATGGAATTAGTGATAAGTATTATAAGGAGAATCGTAGATGAGCATGAAGTATAAGGAAGACCCAAATACAAAAAAGTATATTGTTCCCCATAATGTTCGAATTGGATCGGGAGCATTAGGTAATACTACGGATAAATTGAAAGTACGTAAGGCACCGGGATATATTGCTAAGAAAGAAATGATACCTCATATACGAGGTAACTGTTAATACCTATAGTTTATAGAGGATAATATAATAGCTAAATATACATTACGACAATTAGAGGAGCTTGATAAACAAGCTAGAATAAAGAATGCTCAAAAAAAGGAATTGAGAGGAAATCCCGGTAGACCGGGAGGTATTGGGCCGCGCGGACAACAAGGAGAAGTTGGACTACGCGGTCAAATTGGTTTGTGTGGCTCTGAAGGACAAAAAGGAATTAAAGGTGATATAGGTGATCGTGGTAATAAAGGCGATAAGGGGGATAGGGGTGAACAAGGAAATTCCGGAGTTGATGGTAAACAAGGATTAAAAGGAGAATCTGGAAGTCACACAGAATTAAAAGGTATTGTAGATGGAATACTTAAAGGTGACAAGGGAGAACAGGGATTAAAAGGAGATACTGGTCTTATTGGTGAAGACGGAAAAGATGGAGAAAAAGGTGATGTAGGATTAGCTGGTAAAAATGGGATACAAGGAAGTATTGGCCCACAAGGAGATGAGGGATCAGAAGGTAAACAGGGACTACGAGGGGATATAGGTTTTACTGGGGCAAAAGGTGGTAAAGGAGACCTTGGCTCGCAAGGAAAAATAGGCCCAAAGGGTGATAAGGGGCAAAAAGGTAAGCAGGGAGAAGAAGGTAAGATAGGGCGTGATGGCCCAACCAATATTATTGCAGGCGGTACTGCCTTTATGCCCCGCAATAAACGAGATGGAAATGGCCCACCAACAGGAAATGATGATGACCAAAAAGGATTCTTAGTTGGATCGCGCTGGTGGGATATTACAACCTCTCCTAAAGCAGAATATGTGTGTCTAGATAAGACAACTGGTGCTGCTGTATGGAAAAACACTACTACGACTACTGCTCTTTCTACAGAAGAGGTACAAGATATTGTTGGTGGTATGGTAGATGGTGGTACTGAGACAGGTATTGCAGTTACTTATGATGATCCTAATGGTAAATTAGATTTTGTGGTTTCTACTGCTGATACTATAGCAGATGCTGATAGTGACACCAAGATACAGGTCGAAGAGTCCGCCGACGAAGACATCATCCGCTTCGACGCCGCTGGCACGGAGATGATGACCATTGGCAAGACAGAAGGTATTTCAATAACTACTACAGATTGGACTAATTACTTACCTTTAGTAAATATAACTAATCTTGACGCTGGTGCCATTCAGTCGTATGCACTTTTGTTGAGGGGTGGAGCAAATAATTTAGCTGGCTTAACTTTTCAAGTACAAGACTACGACGGAAACACGGATTTTGTGATAACAGGAAATGGCTATGTCGGTATCGGGACTACGCCTTTTCAGAAACTTACATTAGAGCAGGGGCATTATATATCTTGGCCAACCGCAGTAGGACAAGCTAATTCAAGAAGTTGGGGCATAAGAAACGATTTAGATAATTTCGGCGATTTCTCAATAAGAAGCTCTGATGCTAGTGACAATATATTGGATACGACCAGGTTGGTAATTGACAAAGATGGAAATGTTGGAATAGGCGTTACAGACCCCGATACAAGATTAGAAGTTTTAAATGCGGGTAACCAACTTAAACTATCTTTTGACGGGACAGATAATACTATTTTTGCGGTTGATACGAGTGGTAATCTAACTATTACTCCTAGCGGAACTAAAATAACCGTTTCAGGAGATGTAAGTGCTACAACAATTGGGGGGATTACAGAGGCGAACTTAGTAGATAAATCAGCAGTAGAAGTAATAACAGGGGCATGGGATTTTGGTGGAGCTACACAATTTGAGCTTCCAAATAGTGATACCCCAACAGCACCTAATGCAGATGGTGAGATTGTATTTGATAATGTTTATGCTGATTTCTCAACAGGATTAATTAGAGTATATCTCAGTGGAGAAGAACAAGGTGTTGTAACAATGCCCCTTGCTGAATTTGGAACCCCTACAGGTGGACATCTTGTTTCGTATAACGCCACAAATGATGAGTTTGAATTAGTTGCAGCGGGTGCTGCTGATAACCTTGGAAATCACATAGCCACACAAGATTTAGTTTCTGACACAGATATAACTGATAGTTTAGGTACAGGAGATGTTCGTTGGAAAGACGCATGGATTGAAACTATTAGTGCGGGTCTTACAGCAACAGACGTACTTAAACTTCGTGGTAGAGATGTAGATGGTTCTGCATATATAGATATTCTTACTATTACTTCGGCAAATACTGTAACTGCTGATCTAAACGCAATTACTACAATTGGTGGAAATACAATCCTAGACGACACATCTACTGTATCTGCTCTTACTACTGTAGGAACAGTTGATTCAGGGACATGGCAATCAACAGATGTAGGAGTAGCATATGGTGGGACAGGACAATCATCATTTACTGATGGCGGTCTTTTGGTTGGTGCTGCTGGTTCAGCACTTGAAGTAACAGATGCAGGAACAGTCGGTAGTGCAACTCTTCTTGATGAGTTTTTACACGCTAAAGGATCAGGAGTTAATCCAGATTATAAAGGAATTGAACAGACATGTAGTATTACTATTGAAACTCCTATTGCTGATGACAATATTACTATTCGTCATTTCAATGCTGGTGCTACAATTCAAGAGGTACATGCTATTGTTATTGGTACTGGCTCAGATGATGTAACTTTCAATCTTTATATGGATGCTACTAGAACAACGGAATCCACTAAAGTATTCTCTGCTAGTAAAACTTTAGGGGATGGTACAACAATGACTCGTTATACACCAGATACAGCAGCAATTGCTGCTGATGATATATTCTTTATTGATATATCGGCAATAACAGGGGCACCAACAGAACTTCATGTAACAGTTAGATATACTACTACATAATGAAAGGAAAGGTTTAGAAAAAATGGTACTAACTCCTGATGAGCAAATTATTGATGCTGAAATAAAAACGCAGAGTCTCCACCTCAAATTTGATGAGCAACTTATAGAGATGGCACAATCTCATGCTGCAAAAATTCCACAGGTGGAAAACGATTTAGATAAGGGTCTTAACTTCTCCGATGTAATTCGTTGGGAGTTAAAAGAGAGTGGTCTTCTCTCGGTTGAAATAGAAGCAGAGGTAGTCCAACAAATTACTTATTATCAGTGGAAGAAAGCACAGCTAATAAAGATCGTCAGTCTTATCGAAAGTGAACAAGCTTTTCGCAAAGATGGGAAGGTAATACGAAAACCGATAGGTACGGTCTATTACATCGACTCTGATAATGGCAACGATACTACCAATGATGGAACGTCTGCTACCAAAACGAATGGTGATGGCCCTTGGGCAACTCTAGATAAGTTCACTGAGAATGCAAGATCGGCTGGGGATAAGGCCATTTTGCGGCGAGGTATGACCAATCGCTACGATAATGCGAGTGACCTACAATTCTCGTCAAGTGGTACAATAGATAATCCTATTATTATTACGGCTGATAATGCTAATGCTTTTGGTGACGATGTTGATTTAAGTGCGACGGCTACAGCAACGTTGACGTTCGGCTCAAAAACTATCACGTTCTCAGCCGATATATCAGGCGTTTGTGCAGCAGGAGACTGGATTTATGTCGCTGCCGAAGATGCTGATGAGTTTGCTTATGAAGTAGACTCTGTATCAACGGTCACAGTGACACTATTTCTGCCATATAAGGGGGTGCAAGCTGGTTCTGGTAAGACAATGACTAATATGCAGTCTCCTCCTATCTGGAATACGGCAGCGGGAAACTTTCAATGGAACTTCGATGGAGATAACTATTGGAAGGTACAGGGAATACATATACGAGGGCTTGATATAAATGGAAATGTTGAGATAGACACCTGTACGGGTCACGCTTTCTATGACTGTATTTTTGAGGGAAGCGGTGGGTCGTCTACGGGAATTAATGGAAATGATGATGCAACAGAATGTTTGATTAAAAAGTGTCGGATACTCGATCATCTTAGTGGTCTGGTGTCAGTATCATCATCAGGTCTGGCTCGTTGGATAGTTCTCGATTCGCTGGTTGATCTCAACAGCGTAGGGAGTAGCAGGGGCATTAAAGCCTTCTCTGGTAGCGCTCTCGTTATAGACAGCGAGTTCAAGGGGGCCGATGCAGGAGACATCGGATTCAGCAACTTCCTCCAGTTCGGTTCCGTGGAGGTACTTCTTCGTAATACAATTTTATCATCTGCTGTTGAGATTCATTTTCATCAGATTTCGGCTTTTTGTAGAGCAATGATCGAAGACCATGATGGTGCTTTAAATGATACTCGACAATTGACTTATCTTTCTAGTGCTCAAGGCACTCCTACCATTCAATCAGAGGATATGAAAGTGCGTTCGGGTGGCAGCGCTATTAGTGAGAAGATCACACCGAGCACCGAACTATCTACTAATTGGGAATTCTCTCGCTTGTTGCTTTTTGAACTTCCCATTTATGCCACAACTTCTAGTAAGACCTATACAGTCTATTTCGCCTCAGATACAACTACTGAGTGGACATCCAATCCAACAGCCGGTGAGTTGTGGATTGAACTGGAATACTGGGGACATGCTTCAAATAACTTTCGTCGTATCACCAAGAGTACAGGTACGGTAGACTTCACAACTGACACAGATTTCGATCAAACACTTGCTGTGACAATAGCGCCTGCTCAAGCCGGAGTTGCTTATCTTCGCTGTTATTATGCTAAGACAAAAGAAGCAGCCAAGACCAATATCTTTTATGTTGATCCTCAGATAGCAATTTCATAATGGCTGACAATTTTAGTGCGAACCACTTACAAGGAGTGTTTGGGAAATTCGTCCCGGCTGTCGATGAGATCGTGGCCTTTAGTGATGAGAACTTTCAAGGGATATTTGGTAAGTTTCTCTTTGTGTTGGATGAGGCGGCAGGAGTCAGTGGTGTAACGAGAAGAATATTTATTACATCAACATAAATGTTATACTTAAATTAGTAAGGAACTAATTGAATTGGGGGAAATAATGAAGTGCCATTTGATAAAAATGAGATAAATTTACTACAGAGAGTTTATGATAAGCAGGAAACCGCAGATGGAAATATAGTTCGGTTAACTGAAAAAGTTGGACAGCAGAATCATCGTATTGATAATCTTGAGGGAAGAGCACAAAAAGAGGAAGGTATTAAAGAAGAACGAGAGAAATGGGAACAAAGAGAACGTGAAAATCAAAGAAGACGAGAAGATAAACAGGGAAGAAATTCAGCACTTCAAATAGCAGCCACAGGAATATTAGTAACTGTTATTTTGGTGGTGGTAGAATATATTATTCCTTTACTTTGATAGATTAATCTTGAAACTAGGTCTTTTCTTTAATGGGTAGAATTTAGGTTGGGTAAATTTAGCAATAATTAGATATTTATTGTCTTTAGATTCGACATTCCATGTGGCTCGTTTAGGAACATCAGCTAGTTTGGAAACAACAAATACCATTTCCATAAATGATTTTGCATTTCGTGCATCTAATATTGGTATTGTTACTGTTGTTGACCAATAACGATAATTATCGTCTTGTGGCATCGAGGAATTTCTGTTCTTGTCCTACAGCCTCTTCAATAACCTTTTTTACACCTTCTACAGAATCTTTTAGAATTTGAAATGTAATGTCTTTAATATCCTCATATTTGATCTTATTGGCATGAATGATAAATTCAATGCTTATTTTTCTATCATTTTCTCTTGATGGTTGAATACTAATTATAGGTTCTATTTTTGGAAGATTCTTTTTAGGTATTGCAACTATTGTCTTCTCTTTTTTTGGCATATATGTATCATCCTTTCTTATTCCTACTACTAGTATACACCATTTTAACTAATTAATGCTATAATGATAACAGAGAGATAAAAATAAAGGAGATTATATGGGAGATTATTTACCACCAAAGAAAGAAATAGCTGCAAGATTACTATCAAAGGGTTTTCTTCAAGCTGAAGTTGCGCGAGATAAGAAAGTTAATGTTACAAAACAAACAATGACTGCTTGGATGAAAGATGAGAATTTTAGAAGAAAGATAGATGAGTATAAAACCGATAAGGTTAGACATGCAGAAGAGGTATTTGCTCGAAATGTTGGTGAGGCTGCTGAAGTAGTTGTTGAAATTGCTACAAGTGGCGCTAAAGATGAAGATGGAAAAGCAGTTGATTCTAGAATTGTTGCGTCTAAGTTGAAGGCGGCTCTTTTTAATATCGAACGAACAATGGGAAAGAACTTAGGAACAGAAAAGACTACTACAAAGAAGGAAGAGGAGATAGAAGAAATAGCAGAAGATGAAATTGATGATGTATTGAAGTTTGCGAATGCGTAAAGGGGATCGAAGAGAGTCTAAAAAGGCACAATATCTAAAAATAATCAAGAAAGCTAGTAAGAAGTTTGAGACGTTTGCTCAAATAGTTGGTGAAATTAAAATAGGGAAACACCAAAAGAGATGGATTGAGGTCTGTCAAGAAATTTCAGATAATCCTTTTGGTGGACAGCAATATATTATTGTGGCTCCTCCCGGAGGAGGTAAGAGTCAAGTGATAGCTGTGCTGTTTTCTGCATTTATGATTGGACGATATCCAGAAGAGCATTGGGGTCTTATTGTATATGCTGATGATCCAGCAAAAGAACGAGCACTTGCTGTTAGAGATATTATTGAACATTCTGAGCTTTATCATCAAATATTTCCCAATGTTATTCCTAATAAGAAGAAATGGGGAACTAAATCATTTCGTATTGAACGACCAAAGATATCTGACTTCCATCCTACTCTTAGAGCGGCTGGAGCTACAGCAGCAGTTGTTTCATATAGAATGAGCGGGGTTATTATTGATGACCCCCACGATCCAAAAAACTCTGATACTCCTGCGAAAAGAGAGAAGGTTTATTTGAATTGGGAACAAGCTATAAAAACTAGAATTTTAGCAGGTGGATTTAGATTATGTATTACTACAAGATGGGCAGATGATGATTTTGCTGGTACTCTTCTTCGAAAAGAAGAAGGTTGGGTAGTTATACCTACTCCAGCAATTACATCTAAAGGGCAGAGTTATTGGCCTGATAAATATCCTGTTGAGGATTTACGAAAAATCGAGAGAGAAAACCCAGAAACATTTGCTATTCAATATATGGGGGATACAACTAAAGGGTCAGCAGGAATATTTAGAGAATTAGCTACTTATAGTGGTGAGATTATACAAGAATCAATTGCGCTGAAGATTAAAACAGGTAGATTAGATATATTTAGTCAGACAATTAGATATATTCATCCTGATAAGGGAGAACTTGATTTACTCATCGGTGTTGGTATAGATACGGCGCTGAAAGATAAAGAGAGGAACGATTTTGCGGTGGTCTACACGGGTGGGCTAGACAGAATGGGAAGAGTATGGATACTCGACCGAAGAAAAGGAAGATGGACATTACCAGAACTAACAAATGAAATTGAAGAGGTTTATATGGAGTATCAACCATATTCAATTTGGGTAGAGGATGCTGCTGCTGGTACTCCCGCCGTACAGACACTTAAAGCATCACTTCCATTTATGCCACTTGAATTACAAACACCTACAGTTGGTGGAAAGAGAAGTAGAGCACTTTCAATGCAACCATATATCAATAATGGAGATATTATCTTTCCAAAAGATGCTGGTTGGTTTGATGATGCTGAATATTTCATTATGAGAATTGGTTCTGCGGGACATGATGATGATGTGGATGCTCTATTCATGTTGTTAAAAAATATACTTACTGTACGTCATCCTTCTGAATATGATGCAGAAGGACGATTACAGGGGAAACTACACTTTAGATAGGAGGAAAATACCATCCCTACTTACGAATACCGTTGTTCCTCGTGTTATAATATAATTGAAAGGGTGAATATACCAATGAGTGAGGCAAAGAAACCAATTAAATGCCCTGCTTGTGGTAGTAAAGCGCCTAGAATACCATCACTTCCGGGATTGATTATAATATAGAGGAGAAAGTTTTATTGAATGACATATAAACTCCCCTCTCCAACAGGAGAAATAGTACGGGATTTGCATCAAAAGCTCACAGATGAATGGGATACTCGTTTTAGATTAGATGAAGAATTTAGAGATATTGTTCATCAAAGAAATGCAGTAGAATTATTACCAGATCGGGATGATCGTAATATGAACCCGATAGAAATTCACAGCGGCAGGGCTGGCGGGATCATAGGTCATGCACTAGGTCTTGTTATGGCTCTTCCTTCTATGCATGCTGAACCACCAACATTGACAACAGAAGATGCGCGAGAAGCAGAGGATGTTGAGAGGTTTCTTGCAGCAGTATTTGAACAGCAATTATTAGCAAATGATTTCTGGCCTTCTGTGGGAAGAGAAGTACTTATTTATGGGCGAGCATTCATTAAAGCAATGCCAATGCCTACTGTGTGGACAATTCAACAGGGATATCCTGTTCGAAATAAGTCTGAGTCGGCAAAGAAATATCTTGATCGAATCAAAAAATGGAAGGAAACAGAAGGAAAGTTTCCATTCGTAATTCGACATGTTCCTACTATTTCAATCCTCCCAATGCTTGATGCCGACGATAATGTTGTTGCCACAATTGAGCAGAAATGGGTTATGGCAAAACAACTTGCAGAGGATATGAAGTCTGCTAAAGTAAGAGAATTATTGGATCATGGAACACTTAAATGGTATGATGAACTTCCGGTAATTGAATATATTGATTCAGAACATGTAGCTTATTTCTTGGGTGGAACTACTCCGAGAGAACGATTAAATAGAGAAGATAATGAGAATATTATCTTCGAATATACAGCAGCATATGATTTGTTAAGAACATGGAAGCATGGATTGGGTAAATGCCCTGTAGTAATGATTACTGGGGAGAAGACAGAGATTCCCGAATTCGAATATAGATTTAAGGGATTCTTAAATGACGCAAAGGATGCTCTATTAGCATATGACTTCTTATTGTCACGATTAGCAACAATGGTCTATGCATATTATCTACCATCTTATCGATGGCAAATTGCCGCTACAAGTGCTCACTTCCAAGGACGTGAACGTCCAGAGATGGAAATTAAACTTGGTGGTGTAACTGTGACATATGCAGATGAAGAGCTTAGTGTTCTTCCATATCCCACAGATTTGCCTGATGCGGGACAGTTACTTTCAGAAGTAGATAGTGTTATTCAGAGACATACCCTTGAAGATGTTCTATTTGGGCGTGTACAAGGTTCTGCTCCTGCTTTCCAAGTTGCACTTAGAATTAATGTAGCAAAGAGTAAGCTAACCCCAATTGCATTACATATGGCAAATGGACTTACAAACGTAATGAGATTACTTCTTCGTGGCGTACAGACAATTGGAGAGACAATTCATGTTCAAGATGAGGAAATTACCACAAGAATAGCTAAGAAATATCAGGATAGAGTTACAGTTCAGATCGAGCCTAAGAGTCCTGTTGATAAGAATCAGGATATTGGTTCTGCCAGTATGGCACTTGAGTTTGGTCTCCCTTGGGACTGGATTGCAGAACATATTCTTGGAATTGAAGACCCTGCATCATTGCGATTGCAGAAAGATATTCTTGAAATTGAGCAGATGCCACAAGTTAAAGAACGACTTATGGCTGATGCACTTGAACAACTTGATGTTCTCATTCAGGAAGAAGAATATAAAGATACTGAAAATATCGATCTATCAGCATTACCACCTGCGTTTGGTGAAGCATTAGAAGGATTAGGGGGACAACCAGCAGAAGACCCATTAGCTGGATTACCACCAGAGCTTCTAGCAATTCTCGGTGAAGGTGGAGAAGTTGCTCCTCCTCCCGGAGAAGCAGAAGGATTGGCTGATCTTATATCAGGAACAGTTGAGGGGGCACCTGAAGGTGGACTTGGACGTGGGCCATATCCACCCGGTGCAGCACCACAATCGCTTCAAGGGGGTCGTGGTTTGATGACACCAAACACTCAGCCCGCACCGGGGTCTCCTCAGATAGATTTGGGTAGTCTAGGAGCAATGCCATCAGGAGGGCCAGTTTAATGGGCGTTCCTAATCTACCACCTGAAGCTGCTGGAGCATTACCCCCTGAAATGGCAGGGGCGCTACAACAAGAAGGACAGAATGTACAGGCTCCGGTTAAGAAAGAACCCACGCTTACACAGAGACAGCGGGAGAATCCCGATGATCCGACTCTCTCATCTTATTCCGAAATAGGTGGAGCTATTGAGAAAGCTAATAAGAAGACAAGAGAATTTGGTAAAAAGTGGGACAAGATTCCTACAGAAATGGCCCCACGATGGGAAATGGTTAGAGATGAAGCTACTAAAGCCCTTAAAGCAAAACACGATATAATAAAGGTAGTCATAGGGGAGAAACCCTATAATAACTTTCCATTGGATGAGGCTGAAGCCGAGATTAGATACTTGCAGATGCGAGATAATCCTGAATTGCAGACAGAGGCAATGGAAGCAAATATCGTTAAGGCGAAAGATGGAAGATTATTAATCAAAAAAGACTATTTGAAGAAACTCATCGAATTTGAGAAGAAAATTAGAGAGGGGAGGATTATTACATAATGTCACATAGACCAGAACCAACATTTGCAGGTAGTGGAAGTTTAACCCAATATCAAAGAGATAAGCAGGCATGGGATTTAGAACATGCTCGTAGACCAATTAATGGTGATCCTAATGTTCCTCCTAATGTCCCTTCTGATCCTCCTAGTAATCCTGATACTCCACTTTATGATTTAGACGGAGATGGTGTTCCAGAAACAAGTTGGAACCAATATCAAACATTATTTGGCCCAGATGGTGGAGGAGGAGGAGGAACTAGTTATCCTCCACGAACACTTGCAGAAGACCTAGAATATCTTCGTGAACAATATAGACTCTCAGAAGATGAGAAAATTGCTGTTCTAATTAAACAATATGAACTTGAGGGTGAAAGTCTCGCAGGATTAGAGAAAATTAGACATGAAAATAAACTAGCAGAATTTGAAGCACAAGGATTAGATAAAGCAAGTAAAATTGAATTCCTCGAAAGAGAAGTTGCCCTTAATCTTGAAACTGAACTTGCTGTTCTTAAACAGAAAGCAGAAGATGCAGGAACACTACAAGACGATGCACAAGAATTTGAACGTCTTGAAAGTGCTAAAGATAGAGATTGGAAAGAAGAAGAAAATAGATTAGGTAGGGAGATGGATGAGAGGCTTGCAGGAATGGATATTGCTTCTCGTGAGGCGCTTCAAGCTGCTAGACTTGCTGCTGAACAAGCTATGCAACGAGAAGGTTTCACACATGCTGAAAACCTACAAGCTGCTAAAATAGCAGCAGATAGAGAACTAGCGGGAATGAAAATTGCTGCTGAAGAAAAGATGCAACTCCGTGAGTTGATTATACGTGAGAAGTTAACTAATTTAGAAATTGTTTCTCAGGAAAAGATTGCTGCTGATAGAATTGCTGCTGATAAAGCAAGACAAGAAGCTGGTTTTGAGCATGAAAAGGAATTAAGAGAAGAGGATAGAAAACTAGATCGTCAGAAGATGGTTACTGATTTGATGTCAGATAATCCTGTTCAAGCAGTTCTTCTTGCGATGGGTATTGGGGGAGACCTTCCCGGACAAGTAGGTGGTCAATTTGAGGGATTAGGCCCAATGGAAGGGGCTGAACAATTAAAAACAGAAACAGAAACAGCACTTAGAGGAATTGAAGGTGCTGGAACAGGAATAACTATTGGTGAGGAAGGGGTTAGTGGTCTTGCGGGAGCACATAAATTTGCTCGTTCATTTGGACAAGGAAGCGAAGCACAACGAAAACTTTTAACATCTGCATCTGGAATTACTGGTGGGCAACAAGCAGGAATTTCAGCGGAAGAAGTTGAACAGAGAGCCGCTGCTGTTACCCCAAAAGGATTTGATACTCGAAGTGCTGCTGTTGGTGCTGGGTTGCCTCCAATTGGTGGTGGTAGAAGAGGAACAGAACCAATTCAATCTAATACTGTATATCGAACTGGTGAGGGACAAATAGGAGATGGAACTAGACCAGAAGCACTTGTAGTGGGACAAGACCAGAAATTGGAATCAATTGTTCCTCTTACTGAGGGGCCAGAAACGGTTGCTAAACCAATAGAACAACCAGCAGATGCTCTTACTACTGTATTTAATGATCCTAATTATACTCTTACAAAGGGGATTTCGCAACCAGAACCCCCTAATATTTTACCAATAATAGGAGCACAACCTCCTACTCCTGCTATCCCACCAATACAGCAACCGGGAGAGGTAACAATGACTGATCCTAATCAGAAACCGATAAATGTTCCTAGCAATCCCGATATGTATTGGAAATGGGATGCTACACAAGGGCGTTGGAGATTAGCAAGCAAAACAACAGAACCCGAACCTATTGCTGATCCAAAACAGGTTAGAGCTCAATTAATAGAACGACGAAAACAAGAACAAATTAGTCGTCTTCCTCCAGACCAACAACGTAGAATTAGACAACAGGAAGCTATTAAAAGTAGGGATGATGCGGTTAAAAATATTGATTTGACTAAATTTGGCCCAGAGGTTATAAAGAAGCTAATGGAACTCTCTAGTAATCCAAATAGTCCATATAAACCTAAAGTAGATGCTATATTGGGACGGCTTCTACCACAAATTAGAAATCGAGGAGCAACCACTAGAGCGGCGACTGGATTAACAAATATTCTGTAATAATAATGATGATGAGAAGGAATAGTAATGACTTGGTTTGATAAATATGAGTCTCTCTCTAAACGAAATAAATGGAGAAAAATAGCTGCTGATTCTGAGAAGAGGATTGAAGCTAAACGTTTAGTTAGGGAACAAGAAACAAAAGATAAGAAGAAACTAGAAGATGATACTCGTAGAGAGGCTCTACAAGCACGTCTTCAGTGGTTTCGAGAAAATGAACGAGTTCCTGCTAAAAAAGAACAAACAGTCACTCCTACTCCTTCTAGACGAGACCCAACATCATTAGTTGATTATTCACAACCACCAACATCAATAATGGGAGGATTTCCTAGAGATGACCTTGATTATTATAGTGGGGGTAAATTTCGTGCAGAACAAGTAGAGGATAATAGACGAGAAAAAGAGGAAGAAACTACTAGAAAACGAGCAACCTTTAGAAATATTGATGCTGAATTAGCGCGAAGACAGGCAGTTAAAAATTTTGTTACTGCTGCTGATATATTAGATTATTCCTCTGCTGATAGTGCAGCATATAGAATGATTCTAGCCCCTAATAGCACTATTCCATTATCAGCCTTTGATGATGTTCCCGAAACACGAGATTTTATTATAGATGTTCGTGGAGGAAACTATGATAGAATTTCTGAATTACAACAACCGGGGAGTAAAATAGGAAGTGATCTTTTAAATCAGCATCGTTTTAACTATTCTTCTAGATTAGGGGAACCAGAAGAAACCCCAGAAGGTCTTTCATTTGCCCCAAAACTATCTGAAATTGTAGATTATGATGCTTCTGATCTTGGTAAATTTTATAAGGGTGATGATGTAATTGTTGGGGATGAAGCTAGAGCATTCTTTATACCGGATGAAGTTGAGAGGGAAGCAGCACTTCTTAGTATGCCTTGGGAAGAGCAAATACAATTTAGTCTTCAGTGGATTTTTGAATTACAGGAAGATAAAATTATAGGAGGTAATTTTAATGAATTAACTCCTGTTCCCGGATTAGGAAAATTATATGAGGATTCGTTACTTCTTCTCGCGGATACAGCAATAAATGAAAGAAGAATACTTACAGAAGAAGAAAGAGCATTAGCAGAGTTTTTCTCTCTTGCTGCTGGTTTTCCAGATATCTCTTTAACCCAAGAACAAAAAGATACTTTAGCTCAAATTCTTAGAGATGAAGAAAAGATAGCTGTGGAAGCAGGAACTTTTGAGGGAGAAAGTGATTATGTTAATTTCCTAGAACGTCTTTCTAAACCAAGCGAATTAGGGGTTGAAGAAATTCCTATGAGCGAAGAGGCTCTTCTTATTCATAGTCCAATGGCACAATTGGAGGCACAAATAAGAGAAGAACAAGATTTTATTAGGGGAAATATTCCTCTTAGTGACTTTGAAAGAATGACTAAAATACATCCTGTTGGAATTGTAATAGCTAATATGATACGGGCATTCGAAGAAGGATATCATCACATTTCAAAGCCCCTATATGAAAAATATATTGGGCCTACTTTAGCGGCTACTGGTGGAGCAACTTATGAAGCAATAGAAACAGGAATTTCTCTTCCTGCTATTGCAGGAGTTCCACTTGCTCCAGATGTTAGGGGAACAGTAAGTGATACATATAGGAATGCAGTAACAAGTGAGACGGCTAATGTTGTAGGAGGAGAACTTCTAAATCCGATGAATGTAACTTTTGTTGTTCCATTTATCGGCCCCGGAAGTAGATTTATGAAGGCATATCAAGCTGGGAATAGATTACTTGCGGTTCAAATTCTAGCAGATGAATTTATGCTTACAGGAAGAACCCCTGAAATAGCAGGATATTTTGCTAGACAGGGCACTAGAGGATTAGCTGCTGTTTCTAAGATGGGATTGAGAAGTACTCTTAAAAGATGGCCTGAATTAAGAGGAAATAATGTATTTATCAGAATGATGTCTGGGGTGAAAAGAGCAGGGAAAGATGTTGCATTGCCTTGGTTAGACCAACCAGCAAGAGCACAAGCACGAAGAGAATTATTAGAGACAATATCTCGTACAAACCTAGCTGCGGCTAATAAAAATAAGATATTGCGATTGCTTCGGGCACGACAATCTGGGATGAATGTTACATATTCATTAAATGAATTCGATCCTAGTTTAATCAAACAAACAATATTAGAAAATAATTTATTAATAGAAGAAAGTTCAACTGGCGCTGTTAGGGCATACCCATATATCGGAACTGGACTACCGGGACAAGAAGAAACAGTTAGGTTACTGCGAGAAGGTACTGTTGATGAAATTATTTCACGAGCAGAAGATACTGCTATACAAATTGAGAAGGGATTTACTCCTGTTGAGCGAGGAATCAACAATGAAATTAGTAAACTAGGTACTGTAATAGATGAATTATCCGGCAATACCGCAAAAATGGCTACTAAAAAAGGAAGATTGGAGAGAACAGTAGCTCTTAGGGAACTAACTGAGGTTATTGCATATCGTATTGGACGAGGGATAGATAATTTAAGTGATAATTTAGTATTAAAGACAGAACAACTATATGATGAAATGGATATTCTTGTTGGGGGCAATAATGGATTGCTCTCACCAACGGGAAGATTTTATGATCTGGGGGATGAAACTCCCACACAAGCTGCTAGAAATATTTGGGATAAAACAGTTGAGGGGATTGATGATCTTCCTAATGAAATTGGTGGTACTGAGGGAGATATTCTTAGTGGAATTATTACACGTTTTTCTGATGAAGTAGGAATAATTGGTATAACTCGTGTTGGGGATAATAAACTTATTATTGAGGCAACAACAGATATTACTAAGCAGCAAATAGATCAGATAAGAAGAATTATTCGAGAAGAGGATATAAAGGATATAGATTTCTCATTTGATACTGTTCATGGTATCCGCGCAAATGAAAGACAAATTCTTTATCGAGGAGCACCAGATGAGAAATTCGATGATATACTCAATAAAACCCAAAGAATAAAAACACCTAAAATTGCTGAGAGATTAAGAGGACTAGAGGACGCTGTTCCAATAGGAGAAGGGGTTGCGATACTTCCACCCGGATTTAAGGTTCTTCCTGATCCAGATATGGTTGACGCACTTGTGAGAACATTCAAAACATATAATCCGGGAGAGATTCCTCCTCCGGGATTAGGATTTGTTTTACAGGATGGCAGAATTGTATATCTCGGTGATAATATGCAGAAAACACATGCTTTTGTTCTTCGTTTAGTTGCAGATCAAACTAGTTCACCTTCAGAAGCGATACAATTAGTCCTTAATAATATTGGGGCAATAAAATATAATAGTTCTGATGTCGGTTTCATTACAATAAATCTATATAGACCAATTATAAAAAGACAAAGAGGAGGGTTAATTGCTTTACTAGATAGTGGTTTTGAAAAGACTGAAGTAGAGTTTGTTGTTGGGACATATGATGGGGCTAAACTCACTGATGAGGTTCTATCGGAAGTTACTATACTAAATGAGCAGCAGTTGAGAACAGCACTTAGAGGAATAAAAGATAATCCCCCTAAAGAATGGGATTCAATAATCAATGCGCTGAAACAGTTGGATACAAATTTAGATGACGGGATTAGACAGACTAAAAATGAAGTTCTTCGTGGGGAAGGAATACTCCCTGATGTAGATGACTCTGCAAGAATTGTTAATGGCGAATTTGTGGGTGAAGAAGTAACTGTGGTAGAGATAAGAAATAACAGTATTACAGTATCCTTTGATAATCGGCCCGGTGAGGTAGACCTCCCAATAGAATTTGTACGGTTCTCTGATGAAACAGTAGATGTTACTGAAGGAATCCCACGAGGAGTAGATGTTACTCTTACTGCAAAAGATGAACCAACCAAACCAATTGCCGACCTAACAGAAGATGAATTTACACGAATATTACTAGGTGAAGAAGCATTTGTATCTCCTCTAACAGATGATGCGGTAGAACTACTGAAGCAATTTGATGAGGGAGATAAGACATTAGGTAGTGTAACCAATGATGAGGTTGTGGGGATAAGAGGAATAGTTGCTGATAATGGACTTCTTTTACCAAAAGATGCAACAATAAGCAGTATCATTGATGCGTTGAGAAATAAAAGGGCTAGTATGGAATCACTTGCTGTGACAGATGCTAAATTAAGCAAACAAATAGATGAGGCAAGAGTTATTAGGGATAAAGCACAAGTAGAGATGAGAGTAGCACGAGGAGGAGCAGACGCTGAATCTACTCTAAAAAACCTACAAGACCTTGATGAGAAGTATCGCAAATTAGTCAAAAAAGCAGATGAAGCTAAACGGGTAAAGAAAATATCTGATATATCGAGTGAAGAGAAGATAAAACTTCTGGATGAGGCTACTAAGAATCGTAATGAAGCAAGAAAAATCATCACTAACCTTGTTGATGAGTCTGGTAAGGCTCCCCCACAAGAGAAGATTAATACGGTGATGAAACTCTTTGCTCGTGCAGATGAACTAGAAACTCAGGTAGGGATTCCACGAACAGTATCTAGTATGGTCGGAGAGATAACTAATGCAGATATTGAAGTGAAGAGAATTAAGCAAGTTCTTGCTGATAATAAAATTGCAGAAAAAGGAGAGAAACTAAGTAAGAAGGTAAGACAAGCACTTGAAAATGAATTAAAATTCCTTGAAGATCAACTTAAAAAGAACACCAATATCAAAGAATCAGCAGTTAAAAGAATCAATAAGTTGGAAAAAGATATAGGAAACTTAGAGAGAAAGAAAAGTCTCTCCCCAAAACAGAAAGAAAAGTTGACAAAGCTCAAAAAAGAACTTGAATATGAAGAATTATCTCTCGTTGAGGGGCTTAGCAATAAAACTCCGCTAGAACAAGTAAAACATCTAGAAAACAAAAAAGTAGAAGCTGTTCGAATGGCGGAATCTAATTTAAGTGAAAAAGCTCGAATGGGATGGAGAGAACGACAGAATAAAATTACGAAAGCAATTAAATATATTGAAGGTGCAGCAACATCAGAAGCTCTTGCACAAGAACAGCAGAGAATGTATGCTGATTTAATTAAACAGGGGATGGAACAACGTGGGAGAGAGGTAAAACACCTCGAAAACCAATTAAAAAGCACCAATAGAAAGATTAAAAAACTCATTGAGAATAAAAATTATGGCCCGGATAGTGGTGGTCAACTATCCGATTTGTATCTTGAACAAATAGAACATATGAGAGGTTTGTCAGAAATACGTGCCGATGTACAAGATGCTGTACAGGTTCTTACTCAGCCCCTAGAAGGAAGCAGTAGATATTGGAACATAGATGATATGATCCCTCTCTTTGCTGCTCGTGGATATCGTGGAAATGTACTTGAGAAATTTATGGCGGCCAAGTATAAAATACCGGGGGTGAAACAGTTAATGAGGACTGTTCGTACTGGCCCTAATCTCTTTGATCCCTCATTTGCTCTGGGTAGTGATCTTAAAGGACAATTGGTTCTAGCTAATGCCAAAATGAGAAATATTGCAATCATGGAATCAACAGAAGATGCTCATAAGCTTGCTGCAACCCCAGACCCATTTAAAATTGATAAGAATGGATTTTCAATTATTACCGGGCGACAGGTTGGAGATATGGCTGAAAATTGGAAGTTATATAAGGATCAATTTGGTATAGTAGAGGACGAATATGTACAATTATTATTAAATATTAGAAGACGAGGAATGGATTTTGTGAAAGCCCAAGGAATTAAAAACCCTGAAATATGGGATGAGATAGATAGGGTTTTCAGAGAGGTTCTCCATAAAGTAGGAAAAGATAAGGGGAAAATTGATCTAACTGATGTTATAAATAGAATTAGTGGTTCTGTCAAGCCTAGTATATTCAAACAACGTGCATACGAAACAATGTTAGATGGATATATGCATGGGATTGTATATGAGGCTAATGCTGGTAAAGTTATGCTCGACAAAGTGACTGCTTTACGCAAATGGGCTGTTGATGAATCATTTTTGAGAAAGATTTCAGATAATGTGGGTTATCTCAAAGATAGTTTTATTGCAGAAGAGCTAAAATTGGCTGATGAATTAGCAAAAGTTCGTACTTCTTGGGCAGATAGTCTTTTCAACTACACAAAAGGAAGATATGGTGGACAACCCGAGAAGCAAATTCTTCGAGATTCTCTTAAATGGGGAGAACGAGTACCGGAAGAAATGAAAGTATTACGAGATCAAATAGATGATATCAATAAGAACGTGAAGTTCACTCCTGCTAAAAAGAAGAAACTGATTGGTACACAAAGTAGAAAACTAAAAGATGGTTCTACTAAAAAAGCTACTGGAATTATGGAACGAGTTGAGAGAATTAGAAATGAGTATAGGGCTCTCTCTCAAAATGCCAGCAATGAACTTGCAGAAGTGAAAAGAAAACTCAAGACTGCTCCCTTATCAAAAATAATAGAGGGAGAAGAGGTTGCTGTACGAGCAGCCCCCCAATATTGGAGTGGAATGGGTGACAGTTTGTTTAGAACAGAAGATATTGCCTATTTGGAAAAGCATTGGGGAGATAAGACTAATTGGGCTGTTACAGCGGGTAAGGAAGGAGCTAAAGTAGTTAGTAGGGCTAGAATTCTCCAAACAGGGCTAGACTTAGGTGGATGGTTAGTCAACACTTCCTTATTGTTTGGCCACGATGTTGCGAGAGGTACAATTGGAGCAGTTACTCTTCAACAAGCAAAGGGAGGAGATGTAAGAGCATTCCCTGCTGTCTCTCCAATTCTTGATCTCTTCCAAAAAGGAATGAAATCAACACTAGGAATAGATCAAACCCTTATTCGGGGAGAAAGTGCATGGGGGAAAGCAGCATGGAATTCCCTAACTGCTCTTGGTAGCCAAAAAGCTAGTTCTAAATGGTGGTTAAGTGAGGTTGCTAAAAATCCCGAAAAATGGGCTAGATTTAAGAAACATGCTCGTATAGCTGGTCTTCCACACGAATTTGGTGAGTTTGGTTTCTTTGAAAAGGCAGAAAGTGTTCTTCCGGGATTGAAGCAATTAGCTCCATTTGCAAGATTCCAGAGATCATTTACACAAACATTGAGTGGGGCCGCATGGTTATATTGGAAATCATTAGATGATCTAGCTTCTACTGCAGATGAGTATGAACAATTAGGTAGAATGGCTAGAAATATTGTTGGTGTGCACGCGGGACAAGAATTAGGAATACACGCTGGACAATTGGGGATTGAACGATTAATGTTTTATGCTCCATCATTCCAGAGAGCAGGATTTGCAATTATGGCTAATGCAATGTTTCAACCTAATACATTTGCTGGTAGACAAGCCCTTAAATCAATTGCTGGATTGGCTGGATCAATGAGCATGATAGTTTTTGCATATTCAATGACAAAAGAATTAGAGAAAAATGGTTATGATTTTAATAAATTAGATTGGGATTCTTTAAAATCCGCAGGAAGTGATGTTGTAGATGCGTGGAATCCCGGTTCTGGTCAGTTTTGGGGAATGAGAGTAGGTAACGCAGTTGTTGGATTGGGTGGAGCTATGAGAAGTAATATGGGTCTTATTGGAAGATTAATTGCGGCTGGGGTCGAATGGGAACCTACTCGTGACGAGCCGTTAAACGGATTCAAACTCAAACCACTAGAATTAATTCCTGATGATTGGAACCATCCATTTGCTAGATGGTGGAGAGGAAAAGGATCAATTCCAGTAAACTATGGATGGAATATTATTTCCGATAAGGATTTCTTGGGATATACGGTTGACGGCCCCTTTGATCTCTCCCATCTACAACAGCTTGCTCCATTCTGGTTAAATGCTGCATTAGAATCTAGAATGGGACTAACAGAGAGTATTGGTTTTGGTGTTGGTGAATTTATGGGGGGTAGGATTTATCCCGTGCCTCTTTCTACATTAATGCGAGAAGATATTGAGGATGCTACTGGATTGACCCCAGAAGAGCAACAAGAAATGATACCCGGCCCAACTGGAAGAGATACTAGAAAACACTCAAGAATTCTTACTGCTATTGAACGTAATGAGGAGCCTCCGCAAGAATATGATAGGGATGCTTGGGATAAGGCGCATGAATCATATAAAAATTGGGAAGAGGATAGGAGAAAGAAGGGTAGTGAATACCAAGCTGCCGATGACATAACTGAAAGAGATACTATTTCTGCACATAGAGAGATAGCTGATCTAATGAAAGTTAATAGATATACTGTAAATGGTGATATTGACTATTGGTATTCTCATATATTCAAAAGAGTTAACATTTTAAATCCAGAATTTAAAATCGTTACTGGTTTAGAGAGAATGCAGATTCAGCTCACAAGACTTC
>SDBV01003839.1_pt1 | contig 21856 bp, 20 predicted proteins | sample 2277081 | NCBI WGS metagenome assembly SDBV01 (sample SAMN10402039, study PRJNA504765) | marine sediment metagenome | isolation source: marine sediment core GS10_PC15, 223 cmbsf | place: Arctic Ocean: Southern Knipovich Ridge | collected 2010 | reverse complement strand
GTTCCTGCTTTTGTTTTAGTTTTTGAATTTGTCATTTTCATCTCCTTAAAATATTATATTTTCACCATTTTTTCCAATAAATGTAATCTCATAAAATTCCGGAACTTCTGTTCCTTCCATGCGGTTTTCATGCAGTTCTGTTAATTTGGAGTGATCATCAGGGTGAATTAAATCAGAGAGGTTCATACCGAGCATTTCATCCGATGTATAGCCCAATAATTTTAAAAGGGAATTGTTAGCATATTTTATCTTTTTATCCTGAGCAATTGAAATTCAATCCGTTAAATGATTAATAAGAATATGATATTTTTCTTCAATCGCCCTTAGTTCTGTTTCTACTTTTTTTCGTTCTTCTATTTCCTTGTCTATTTTTTCTGTACGGTTTAAAACCTTTTGTTCCATAGTTGCATATGCATTTGATAGTTCTTCTTCTGCATGTTTCCTACTCGTAATATCCTGACATTCAGCTATAAAATACTCTATATTTTTCTTGTTATTGTATATTGCCGTAACACTTGTAAAACCCCAGATTACTTTCCCGCTTTTATGAATATATCTTTTTTCTATTGTAAAATGATTTCTCTTTCTTAATTTTAAGTCTTCTATATTTTTTTTACTGTCTGGAATATCATCCGGAAATGTAAGTTCAAAAAATGTTTTTTCTAAAAGCTCTTTTTTTTGAATATCCAAAAAATTTGCATAAAGCATCATTTACCTGAACATATTTTCCATCCAGCGCGGCGGTAATACATTTTCCAATCGGTGAATTTTCAAAAGTATTTATAGAATAGTCTTTAAATTGATTCATTAAAATAATCTCCTTAAGAAAAAAGTTTTTTCTATAAAATAATATGAAAAGCCAGAATAAAATCAATAACTATTTCTAAAAAATATATTAAGTTCTTTTCTACTGTTACAGAATCATTTCCGGTAATCATTATAAAAGTTATTTGCACTATTTACAACCTAACATATAACTTCATTTTTATGAGAGAGGTAGTGCAGGTAGTGCGGAAGAGAGCAGCACTATCCCGTAAGCAAAAAATATTCTGGTTTTATAGTTTGTTTTCAAAAAAAATGATTAATATTTAAAGATTTATATCAAGCCCTTAGCAGGATAATATCCATACTGCTCCATATGAATCATTAATTACTGCCTGTAATAAATAGAATATCTGGCACCATCAGTATTAATTTGCGCTACACCACTTTGAAGTTCGAGAGTATTCCCATCTGCGTTAATTCTATCGAGTGTTTCCCATGACATACCGCCCTCTAGAGTAACCAGACTCTTTCCGCAAAGCCTTCCTTCAGAATCGATGTATCTTTCAATATATTTAACTGTGCCAGGAAATTTATTTCCGGAACCATCAGATTTATCGATTGCCTCATAATTATACGTTCCTTCACCGGTTTTTATATAGATAACTTTACCTGAGCGGCCTTCATTATCATAGTCCGCATTTATCCATGGACCATCTATATCCTGGTTAGAAGGTATTTCTGAAAGAACTTCCTGGACCGGTTCTTTTAAATCTTCTGCCTGCTCATTCTCAGATTCAGATTGAGGTTCTGTTTAATTAAAAAGTTGGTCTGTTACACAGCTGCTCAATAAAACTATAAACAGTATAATAAGCGTAGCGATAGTTTTTTCTGCTTTCATGATCTCTCCTTTTTTAAAAAGGAATACCAGCAAAGTTTAGAATCATTATTGTTAGACGTTATTCTATTTTTATTTATGTTAAATCTATCATACTGATCATGAATTGTCTTTAAAAAAAATAAATACTTATTTATCAAATTTTTAGTCCTGATAAACCATTATGCAACTTGAATCTTTATACGAAATTGGTCTCTCGCAAAGCTCGCAGAGAACGCAATGGTATTTTTCTAATTCAAACATTTTTCCCATTTAAACATTTTTATTAATCTAATATTAAAATTCATTGGTAATTAAATTATTATTAAGATTGATTACTGAGTATAAAGTAATAGATAATAATTAAACATTACACTTATTCTTATTTATCCTCCGTGAGCTGTTAGAAATTTTTCATTAACAAATAGAAATAATAATTCCTTATGTTTTTCCTGGTTTCATGGGTTCCTTAGAAATTTATTTAATAGGTTTATAAAGCACTTTCAGTATAACACCTTAATTATTTCCTCTGATTTCCTTTGTGAACTTAGCGAGCTTTTAGCAAAGCGGGCCCGGCCACTAAAACGGTACCACATATTTTATCTATTAGTACAAATCTCCCGAGCCGTTTTAGTGGCCGGGCGGGCGAGAAATTTTATTTCTAATTCTTAAACAATTATCCCGCCGCCCAGAACAATATCATCATCATAAAAAACGGCAGATTGACCCGGTGTAATTACAGCAGGCTCTTTTAAATTAACCTTTAATATTTTGTTTTTTTTATCAGAACGAATCACACAAGGAGTCTCTCCGGATTGATACCGAACTTTAACTCCGCATTCCACATGTTTGCTGCTAATATCTGTAAACCAGTTTGTATTCAGAACAGTAAACTCACTACTCAAAAGCCCTTCTTCTCTTGCAACCATAATATAATTATTTTCAGGATCTATCCTTGAAACATACCATGGGCCATTACCGAGGCCAAGGCCCCTTCTCTGCCCTATTGTGTAATTGATGTACCCTTTATGCTTTCCAAGTACATTGCCTTCCGAATCTATTATTTCACCAACTTTGAGAAGCTCATGTTTCCCTGTCTGCTCTATAATAAACTTTACATAATCATCATCTACAAAACACGCATCCTGGCTTTCTCTAATTTCTGCCATACCCAGTCCCCACGATTCCGCCATTTGTATAACTTCGGACTTTAGATAATCCCCTAACGGGAAAATAAGTTTATGCAGAAGTTTTTTAGGAAGCCTGTAAAGCATATAACTCTGGTCCTTAGCTTTGTCCTTTGCCTTTCTTAAAAACATGCCCTGTTCGGTTAGTTTGGTCCTTACATAGTGGCCTGTAGAAAAAATTAAATTAAAGTCCGGATAAGTCTTAAAATTTGTTTTTATATATTGTTCTATTTCACTTAGAAAAATAGAGAACCTTATTTTTTCGTTGCATAAAACACACGGGTTGGGTGTTTTACCAGTAATATAATTATCTATAAAATCTGTCACAATTTTATTTTTAAAGTCTTTTAATAAATCAATTTTATAAAATGGAATCTTTAATTTATAACAGAGATTATTTGCACGCAGCATAGATGAGTCTGTACAGCACCTGGACTCCGGCCATATATAATGGCTTACACCAATAAGAGTAGTATCTTCTTTTAAGTTCTGTTTTAAAATGTATGCCGCTGCTGCGGAATCCACTCCTCCGCTAAGAGCAACAGCCAAAACATTTTTCATACACTATGGCCTTTAACATTAAAATAACTAATTTAATATACATAAAATAAGTAAAACATGAAACCACAGATTACAAAAGTTTAATTAACTTTCCAGGTATAAGTATGCTATAAAGCAGTAGCATCTAAATGCCTGGTATAAATCAAAAATCCGTCTAAAATCAGTGAAAAACCGTTGTTAATTAATTATATGTAACTTTACAGCAACATCTTTCTGTTTCTATAAACATGTACTTTTTTGCATTCGGAAGTAATAAAAACACTTAACAGGGTATGTTTAGAAGCCTGATAAAGCAAACCTGAACCTAATTTACTATGGATATGAAAAGCCATACCCATAACCTTATTAGATAATTCTTTAAATAAAATATCAGTTGTCATAGAAGACCTCTCCGGAAATTTTTATTTCTAGCCAGCCTTTTATGACGAGTTGTCAAGTATTAGTTACTTAGTTCCTCGAAACTTGTTGTTTTTTTCAATGATAAAACATTGATTTAACCAGTACCAACTGTGTATACTTAATTTCATGAAAACACTTTATACAGACAGCATAAACACAAAAATCGGCCCTTTATATATTTATGTTGATGAAAATGGCAGTTTAGTTAAAATATTTTTTGAGGAAAATCCTTTAAAAAAAAATGTAATCAATAATGAAAAAAAATGCCTTCCTATAAAAAATTGGCTAATAAAATATTTTAACAGAAAACCCAGAGAAATCAATTTTAATTTAAATCTAAAAGGAACAGAATTCCAGAAAACAGTATGGCAGGCTCTTATTAAAATACCCTGGGGGAAAACAGTAAGTTATAAGAAACTAGCTGAAATTGTAGAAAATCCCGGAGCATCACGCGCAGTAGGCAATGCTCTAAATGCAAATCCAATTCCTATTATTATCCCCTGCCACAGGGTAATAATGTCAAACGGGCAACTGGGAGGATTTGGAGGCGGAATCGAAATTAAAAAACAATTAATAAAACATGAAGCTATTTTGCGTAGTACTGAATAAGTTTCAGGAAATTATATATTCTTTTATACACGTCTACTAATTTTTCTTTAAGTTTACCGTCTACTCTATTGTCTATTGTTTTCCAGTTGATAATATATTCAGAACGTTTATGAGTAAAATCGTTTAAAAGGAACTTAACATGTTTTCCCATTGTTACAAGGTTCTGAACAGTATCAACTATTATCTGCTTGGCCATTTCATTTATCTCTTTTAATGCTTTGCGAACATGAGGAATCATTGTCTTATCACGGTCGGACTTGTGATAGAGTGTTCTTATTTTTCTTCCTAAGTCACCTTCTTCTGCAAGGGAATCATCAAATTCAAGAAGTCTATCACTCACTTTAAATACCTGATGCAAAGCTTCTGATAACTGCTGTGAAGAAACATTACTTGTCCACTGGCCTTTTATAAGCATCAAATCTACAATATCCCTTATCCCGCTTTTAAAATAATCAAGTAGAAACGCTTTTATAAAATTTAATGCTGTAACATGGATAAAACCGCCAAGCATCTTTTTTCTGTACATTAAATTAGCTTTTTCTGTATAATTTTTGATACGGGAAATAGAAGCTGTTCCAAAAACCTCGATTGCTAAATGGTCTATGTTCAAATTACGTTTTTCCTTAATTATCTTCTGAATAATAAGTTCCGTTTCAGTTTTTATCTTAGTAAGATACTGGTCAACAATTCTTTCCCTATGGATTACAGGACTGGTCTTATAATAAGGTTCTCTTCCTATATGTTTAACTATTCTCAAAAGCAGCTTTGATTTTTTTAAGTCTGATAATTGCCTTATTCCTTTTTTCCAGCCCTTTCGTGATACAACCTCCATATTCCTATATTTATTTAATGTGTCTAAAATTCCATCCCAGTTAATATTAAGATCTAAGGCAAGAATAATATCATAAATCTCTTTTAAATCATCTATTATATATTCACCATTTATGGATTCAAAACGCGGATTATAAAAGAAATTATCCTCCTGCAGCTGGGAATCAAACTTTTTTAAGAAAAAATAAAAATCAAAATGTACAAAATCAAGAAAGGAAGCAACCATATTATAGGTTGTATTTATATTTTTAACCTTATCTGAATCAAATGCAGCAAAGAAGCCTATTATTTCATCTTTAACCTGATTTATAAGTTCTTTTGCTCCAAGTTTATTCATTCTTTCTCTTAGTTTTTTTTCTTCCAGATTTGCCCGAATACTAAGTTGTTCTTCACTTATAAAAGATTCTATAATAATACTTTTTAATACAACAGATGACTGTGAACGTTGCACAAGGTTTTTCGCAGGGCCAAAAAGCTTATAAAATTCATAAAAAAAAGCTGCTAATCCGGAAAGGGCAAGCCCCTTTTTAGGGTTATAGAATTTTTGTTTTTGTTTGCTTAATAACTTACCTATTTCTCTAACAATCTTCTTTTTCTCTTCTCCCGGGCTATCACGTCCTAAAAAAAATGATAATATTTTTTGAACAAAAGACAATTTTTTAGCGCGTGGTCTGGAGGCATTATCCTTGTTTGTATTAGAAGAAGAATCCTTTAATTCCATTAATTTTATGGTAAGATATAAACGGCCAACTGTCAACAATCTTCTTTATGACTTAAACTTTTTTTAATTTGATTAATCAATTTAAATAATGTATACATTGGATAGAATTGATATATTTATGTAATTTGATGCGGTTTATAAAAAAAAGATTAAAAAAATAGGTTTTAGTTTGAAAAATAGGAAATTTAAAATTATACTTAGATATTGTAACTATCTAAAAAGGGGGAAGCCATGCCTAATCGATGAATAATAATTTTTATAACTCTGTTTACAGTATTAAATATTAACTGTTTTCCAATAGATGATGATGATACAATAATATTGTTTAATACTTACAATAATCAGAATGAACTTGATAATGATATTATTTTAGATTTAAATAGAGAAATAAAAAATGTTATCATCAATATAGGCCAATTTAATTTTATGGAAATGTCATATGAATTGGCTAATACTGATATAAACGATTTACTTAATAAAATAAATGTCTATAAGCAGGAAATTCCTGAGATTCCTGATGAAATGCAGGTTGGAGAAGAAATATTCTCCGGATCGGATATTAATTCTATGATTAATGCTGATTATATTATTATCCCGTCCATTTCCTCTATAGGTACCTCATTTAATGAAAATTACTATGCATATGAAAGCCTTCTGAATATAGATTTTTCTATACTCGACATCAGGAATGTCGAAATGTTTGAAGAAATAAATATCGCTGTAAAAGAATTCAGCAGAGATCTGAGTACTGCAAACGAAATACTTATAAACAGCTTAAAAGAACAGCTTGATATTGAAATAAAAAATGCATTTTCTATACTAACAGAAGTAATCGGAATAAGAAATAATGAGATTGATATTTCAACTATAGAGAACAGAGGAATAAAGCAGGGGTATGAATTAATCTTATATAATGATGATTCCTCAGAAACTGTACTGATTGTAAAGGATACAGGTGAACAATCATCTATTGCAGCTCTTTTATACGGACCTGTTTCAAAAAATACATTTTTTGAAGTAATTCCAAGGGCTGGTTTTGAATTAACTCCATACTTTAATGTTACAATTGATAATCTCAATGATTTTGATGTATATACAGCATTCGGAATAAAAGTAAGCTGGACAAAAGGCCTATACGTCTTTAGGCCATTTATCGGCCTTGAATTTCCAATGCCCTTTACCGGATCTTATCTGAAATGGCTATATGACTACGGAGTTCCTGTTATATCCTATTTCGGAGGGGAGTTTTCACTTGTACTTGGACGCTTACAAATATTAACACAGGCTGCTTTTGGAACACACTTTTTGATTCCCAATGATACAGCAGAAGGGCAAAAAAGATACCTGACTCATCTCGGCGGATATATAAATTCAAGCTTTTCTGTACTTATAAATAAAAGAATTAAACTCTGCCTTGATTTTGGTTATAAAATATGGGTTTGCCCATTTGATACTTTATTCGGTGAGACGAGCAGGCATTTATACGGCGGTATAATGTTTGGAGGCGGAATTACTATTAAAATTTAAATATTCGCAGGAGAATCCTATGAGAAAAGTTTTTATTATTTTTATTTGCTCCCTTGTTATTGGATGTGTTTCCGGACCTCCGGAAAAGGAAGAAACAAATGCTCAGAATAATGAAACAACACAAAAGCCGCAACCACCTGATACTGAAACTCCCGTAGTTGTCGAACAGCCTCCTCTTGATCCAATATATTCCGGATTAACAGATCAACAAATTGAGTTTGTTACGCGTTATCTGAATAAAATGGTTTATATGGTCTATTTTGCCGAAGGTGGAAATGTAGAAGAAGTTTATATAAACGGAGCACTTAATAAAGCAAATGAATATTTAATTGACAATAACCTTGTAGCAATAGATTTAGGCCAGATAGAACAGATAAAAGAGGAGCAGATTCTTGTGTACGAAGAGCAGACCGGCCAATCTGAGTCTATTATTCAATGGCTTGCCAATAAATTAAACGCGGATATTTATATAGAAATAGACGCAAGAACAGAAGGATCAACTCAAATGGGCGGGAAATACTATGGAACCGCTCAGCTGGAATTAAAAGCATATGAAACTTCCACTGCTGTTCTAATGGGCTCAGCTTCATATACAACAATCGATCAAAAATACAGTATCGTTTCTCAGGAAAATGCTAGATTCAATGCTATTCAGGAAGCAGTTAATATTGCAATGCCCAAACTCATAGAGCAAGTAAAAGAAAATATGAGAAATTCTTCTATAAACGGTATTCGATATGAGGTGATTATTCTGAATCCATTAGGGGACAGGACTATGAGTGGTTTCTGGGATAAATTAAGCAATGAAGTTGAGGATATTAACGCAATTTCTCAGTCAATGGAAGAAAATCGATACAATGTATGGTATATTGGTTCTATGGTTGAGCTTAAAAGCTTGATCTACAATATAACGGAAACAATATCCGGCCTGCAAAATATGGAAATGGTGTATTCGCGAGGTAAAAGCATCACTTTCCATACTGGATATTAGTAAACAGTTCTAATATATAATATTGGAAACTGAGGACGTAAAGAGGCGTTGCCTCTTTAACTTATAAATGTCATTCAGGAGGATAGAATGAAAAAAATATTATATTTTTCACTCTTAGTGTTAATTTCACTAAGTCTCTTCATGGGTTGTTTAGCATCACCAGCACCTGCAGACCAGCCTGCAGACCAGCCGGCAGACGAACCGGCAGAAAAACCGGCAGAAAAGCCGCCAGTGGTAGATGTGCAACCACCTATAGAAGAATGGGTTATTGTTGACCATAAAACTAAAGATTTCGACGGAAGTGTACCTGACTGGGTTACCATGACTGCAATAGATCTTGAAGCACAGGATAAATATAAAGATTACATTGTATTTATAATTGATCATGTTGGTGGAGATCTAAATGGTATAGAATTATGGGCACGCGGTTTTACAGCACCTTCGGAAGTAGCAAGAATGATCCAGACACGAGTAGAAGACAAATTTGTTGGCGCAGCAGCTGGCGATATGGATATGCTGGAAACCTATATGGAAGAAGTTGTAAAAACAATGGCTGAAGCTGAATTTGCAGGCATCAGAACAGAAGACAGTTTCTGGATAAAGAAACAGAATGCATCAAATACAAGCCAGATTGAATATAGATATCTATTCCTGGTGACTGTTCCAAGATCAGAAATTGAAGCTGCAATTCAAAGAGCTTTTGGCGATGCTGCCAATGTAGCGCCAAGAACAGAAGAAGAACAAACAGCAAGAGACAGAGTAAAAGAAGCATTCGACAACTTCTAAATCTGTTTGATTTTTTTAATTAGCCGGCCGTATAATTCAAAATTATACGGCCTTTTTTTTTAATATTTCTGGAAATATAAATTTATTAATACTAAAATAGAGTTATCCTTTAATTATTTGAATTGATTTATACATGAATAATATTTATTTTGTGAGGTAAAAAGATATGTTAAAAAAATACATTCTGATATTGTTTATATTTTTATTAATATCCGGCTGTGTAAGCACTCCTGCACCGGAAAACAATCAAAACGAAGTAAATCCTCCGGGCTGGGTACTTGCAAAACCTCAGGATGATAATTCATTTATGTACTTTACGGGTACTGGTACAAGTGATTCAGGAGATCATGCAGATGCTAAAAACTTTGCGACTTCCGGATTGCTGGCAGAAATCATGCAGTATATTGGTGTTACAATAACCACAGAAACAGAAGCAACTGCAAAAGCTACACTCGATCAGTTTCAGGCATATATTACTCAAACTGTAACTCAGGAGTCTACCGCAACTTTGGCAGGATTTGAAGTAGTTGAAATATGGATAGATGAGAGACGTTCGCCGGCAATAACAATTTATATACTTGCCCGTTACAGTAAAATAGAACTCGATAAGGAGAAAGCAAGATTAGAAGCACTTGTAATAGAGCAGGATGAGGCAATTTCCATACCGGAAGCAGAAGGATTGAATCTATTTTCCGAAGGCCGGTATTATGCCGCTGCAATAAAATTTATTACTGCAGCAGGCGCGGCTTCAAAATCCACAATCCCAAATGCGGATATAAAATTTAAAAGAAATATAGATTATGCTATGAGTTCTATAGAGCAGATAAACTTAATTAAAATAAATGATAATATTTCCGGCTTAGCAGGCCAGGAACTCGATCCATTCCAGGCTAAGGTAGTAACAGGAGGATCATTAGATGATCCGGGTGTTCCGGATGTTGCGATTCTTATTAACTATAGAGAATTATATGCCCCTACAGGAAGACTTGTATTCAGAAACCAGACAATAAAAACAGATAATTCCGGAATTGCAGCTTTTAACCACCCGATACCGGATTTTGTCGGCTCGAGCGAAGTGAGCTTTTCTCTTGACTTAAGTGCCTATCTGGATGATTTACAGGATGTACCGGACGAACATGATGCACTTGTTCACAGCCTGGAAGAATTAATTGTGAAGAAAAATATAATTTTCAGCTTTGAAGTAACATCAAACGCAAAAAATATTAAAACAGGTATTTTTATTATTAATTACGATGAAAATAACAATATTACAGGTACTCTGGATACAGCATCCGGAATGCAGAGTGTACTTTCAGACTATAATTTAGTAAGCCTTTCCATGTCTGCAAGTGAACTTAGAAGAATGAACAGGGATGAAATTATAGCTTCGCTTAAAGCAAAATATGCAGGACAAATTGAACGATTATTGTTTGGTACTGTAAAGATAGAAAATTATTCACAAAACAGCGGACGTACATTTGCAGAAGCAACAGCAACTATTCAAGTGTGGGAGCTTTCAACAGACATTCTTATTTATACAACGAATAAAGACAAAAACGGCATGGGAGATACAAACAGCGAAGCTGCTTTTAATGCCAATCAGGATATCGGTGTTATGCTTGGAAATGATGTGAGGAATAATTTAAGATAAGGAAAATTTTCGACGTAAAAGAACATATTACTCTGAATCTTATTTCAGAAAGGGTTCTCACAAAGGCACGAAGAACACAGAGATTTTATAAATATTTCATTTTTAAGATACTCTTTGTAGTTTTATATGCCTTCTATTAGGAATAAAAAAAGATTTAGGCATGTAAATTACTTCATTCTAATAAGCATGCAGATGGTTCTGATTTTAAATATTATTTATTTATAATGAAACTGGTAAACTAAAAAAGTTTAAAAGTCATTGGAACAATGTCTGCTTTTTTCTGAATTCCTGTTTTCCTTATTAATTATTAAATAAGTATTGTTGGCATCTTCAGTTTCACTTTATTTCCTCTGTGGTCCGTGAGAAATTTTTTTATCCTGTAAATCCTGTCAAGAAAATAGAAGACCGGAAAAGTATGAAAATTACACATAGTTCCTCGAAGCTTGTTGTTTTTCCATTTTTCCCTTTGCGTTCCTTGGCGTGCTTTGCGAGAAATTTGAAAATCTTCTGATTTAGCAGCAATTAATAGTTAAAGACTATGCACCTGCAGTTTAACTTCCACCACCCTCACCCATCTTCCTTTTAAGTTCTTCCAACTTCTTTTCCGCTTCCTCTTTTTTAAACTTATCTGATAATTCATCCTTTTCTCCAACCAGCATTTCTATATCAGCAAGCATCTGCTCAGTATCAACAGTGAAATGAAATTTATGCTTTAAATCTTTAAGGTTTTCTTTCATAGTAATAATCTTGGATTTTAATTCACTTTCTTCTTTACGGAGCATTTCTATTTCCGCATTTAATTCTGCTACCCTTTGATCTGCACCCAGCTTTAAGTCCGGTTTATTCCGTTCTACTGCAAGCTGTGCCCTTTCATTCCATACACTTAACTCTTCTTTAAGCGTACTTATTTTCGTCTGTGTTTCTTTCATGGTCTGGATAAATGCCAGTACATACTCTTTTGCATCTTCCAGCTCCATTCCGCTTAAATCAGTATCATCAATAGGCATTTGCTCTAAATTTTCTGCATTTCCACCAGTATTATTAAAATTATCATCAAAATCAGACAAAGTATCCACCTCCTAAAATATCAACAATTTAAGAATAATATATATTTTCATTAATTAGAAGTAATTTATTCATCAAAGCATATTGTGGTGTTAATGCTTTTGCATATAATCAGGCTGCACCCGACCAACTATCTGGAGTATGAATATTATGCTGAATGAGTTTTTTTATCAGCCGGTCTAAATAGCATTATCAATAAATAAGAAACTGCAAATCCAAAATTAAACAGCATGCATGTTAAAATAATAATTAAATTTGACTGGTAAAACACACCAAATAATTTAAGTACTATCATTATAATTCCCAAAAATGATAATAAAGCCCAGGCAATAAAAAGCAATAAAGAAGCTGATTTTTTCTTTAAAACAAATAATATCCCAAGAGGAAGTACAGCTAATGTGATCGGATTTAGAATAAACAGGTTCTCATTATTATACATTACAAAATGTTCTGTAAAATAATTCATAAAGAACAATAATGAACCAAATATGCCGAAAACAAAACTGACTAAGCATGTATATAGCCCAATAAATATACTTGATATATTAAACCTGATGTAAATAAAAGTTAAAATTACAGGAATTATCGCAAGAACCAATCCAAAAATAAGGCCTTGCGGCCACGACGCTATATAAGTTTCCAGAATTGGTTCCCTTCCTGCTGCCTCATAAATCATTTCCAAACCTGATACCAGTGGAACTGATACTCCATCTACATTTATATAGGAAAAATTAATTATATTCCTTTCTATTTCTGAAGGTATATACATTGCCTCCCATTTAGAAGATGGAAGATCTATTCCGCCGGATAAAATAAACATATAAATCCAGTCTGCAAAAAAATTGTGATAAGTATGACGCTTTAGATGTTCCCTGAGTGTCATCCTGCCGGGAACATCAGTATTTTCCTTTAACTGTCCGTAAACTGCAAAATCAATAAAGTCTCTTATTCTTGTAGAACAGTTGTTATCAAAGTGCCTATATTTATACTTATTATCAGGCGGCCGGGAATTTACATATAAATTTTGCGCAAGCTCTACTTTTATCTCAGGGTCCAGATTAAGTGTTAAAGTATGCAGTGAACGGTTAATACGCTTAATATGCATAATATAGTAGATAAATTTTGTTGATACTACATTATAGATAAATTTACCAAAAATAAAATTACTTAAGAAATTTTCATCATCAAAAGAGAAAACACCAAAGTCATAAAAATAGCTCTCCCCTCTTACTGAATCCTCCACTACAAGGCCCGTATGCCCAAACCAGAGGAAGAATTCATCTCCAGGCCCTATTATTGCCAATTTAATAGTTAAATCATCAGGAGCTGTATTCCTAAACGGCCAGTTGACAAGCAGTGGGGAATTAGAAGTATCAGGCAAATCACTATAACCTGAAAACGGTATTATAAAAAATAATAAAACAATAAAACAATAGTTTTTAAAAAAATGCATTTTGGATTTTAACACCAAATTTCACAGGATATCAAGCTCTATTTAAGGGTAACTTGCATAAACTCTAAAAATCATACATTATTCATTTGCGCTATTTTATTGCCTTATATCCCCGAATCAGAGCATCGGGGTATTACGTCTTCATAATAAAATACAATATTTCTCCACAAAAAATTTAAATTATTTAAAAGTTCAGGAATCAATATTATAACTGAAATAAGTCTACCTCAGGAATATCAGCTTCTGTAATGGTGGAAAGAATTTTATTGGTAATTGGAGAAATATTTACCAGACGGTTAGCTTGTTTTTCCAGGGTACCTTCAAAAACATTTCTCACCATTCTTCCATTTCCAAAACTGCGATCCTTTGATTTGTATAATTTTTGAAAGTGCGCAAGTAAATAATCATCTGCCTCCTTTGTTGTTATTAACAAAGATGTTTTGCAGAATTTCTTAAATATTAAAAGCAGCTCCTCTGGTTCGTAGTCTTTGAAATAAAAATAACGGCTGAATCTGGATTTCAAGCCCGGGTTGGATTCAATAAATAACTTCATCTCATCAGGGTATCCTGCAGCAATGACCACTAATTTGTCACGATTATCTTCCATTCTTTTTAAAATGGTATCGATGGCTTCCTGACCAAAGTCATTTCCACCATGGGCAGGTTTTAAGGCATATGCCTCATCAATAAATAAAACACCATCTAATGCTTCTTCTATTTTGGCTTGAGTAATTTGAGCAGTTTGTCCAACAAAACCTGCAACTAACCCGGCCCTGTCTGTTTCTACAACATGGCCATGCTTTAGTATTCCAAGACTCTTAAAAACTTTTCCTAAAAGACGTGCGATTGTAGTCTTGCCGGTTCCGGGAGGCCCATAAAACACCGAGTGAAGGGTGAAGGAAGGGGACGGAAGATTCCTTTCTTTTCGCATTTGATTAATCTTGATCAGGTTTATTAGAGTATCAATTTCCTTCTTTATATTATCCAGGCCCACAAGGTTTCTTATTTCTTTCATTACTTCATTATATGTTTCTTCCTTAGTTGTTTTTTCTTCTTTTTCTTCTTTTTTTTCTTCCTTCGTGCTTACAATTTTGGAAAGAAACTTGAGCGCAGTTTCACTTGTTGTTCTTTTTCTGTAGATTTCCTGGTTTATTGATTGTTCAATCTTTATTTCTTCCTTTAACACTTTTCCATCTGCTTTAATAAGACATTGTGTAAAGTTTTTAAACATAGCTCTGCACATATCGTAATGATCAGTTCCATTTAGTTTATCGAATTCATTAAGACAGTCTAAAGACAAAAAGGAAAGTTTTTTTTCATCAACCTTTGCGGGGATAAATTTAGATGCAATGGGCCACATCTTAATGATTTTATCGATATCAGATTGGCCTGAGAAATCATTAAAAACATCACATACTTTATCTTTATTATCAAGACCTGTTTCCTGGTGCATTAAAAGAAGATTTAATCCTAAAAAGAAGGTTTCGTTCTGGCTTAGTTGTTTTTTCGTTTTTATAACAAGGGCAGCAATCTTAAAAAGGTCTTTAACCAATACGTCTATAAACTTTCTTCTGTAATGCTTAATAAATTCTTCAAAAATATTAATATTGTTCATAGCTTCATTTAGAAGAAAGTTATCATTCGGATCTGAAGTTATAAAAATTGTATTTAAATCGATCATATACTTTTCCACAAAGTTCTGCAATTCTAATTATCACTTCGGTTGCCTGAACTATAGCTTCTAAACTAATTGATAGGATTTTTTAAGTGGCAGGAAAAATTATAATCCCGTTGTTAAAAAACCGCCATAAAATACTATATTTTCTTATAAAATTTTTTAAACCAACTTTTTAATTTCACTGTACAAAAAAATAACAGGTAAAGTCAAGAAAAAGGATGAAATTTGAATAATAAATCAAAACTCTCAATTTATGAAGATAGAGGCATTTTATGAGAGATGATTTAAACGTAATAAAGGAAATACTTGAAAATAATGAGTTAAGGAATTTATTAACATACCTGTAAATCAAGATATCTTTGATCAGCTGAATGCGCTTTATATTGATTCCCGATATCCTCCGGAAATAAGAGAGCATAAAAACCCGAGGGCTGCGAGATTGAAAATTCGTCGATATATTCACCAGGAGGATCGGCAAATGAAATTTAAAATACTTCGAAACTGCTGTAAATAAAGAATTAAAATGGTTTAAAAATTATCTTTAGACTTTGGATCTATATTTATCACGTTTAGGCAATTTCTTTTTTTTGCCCTTTTCGTCTACACTTACAAAGGTAATAAAAGTAGAAAATACGAGTTTTTCTTCGGCAATGCCTGGATTGTCTGCAAATACTTTTACATTATAAACTATGGAAGTTGTTCCCTGTTTTTCTGGTAAGACCTGGAACCTGAGTATAGCACCGTTAAGAATACGGGTTTTAAAGTCAATATTGTTCATAGCCCGTGTGACTAAGTGGCTTTCCGGAAAATCCAGACTTGCAATGAGCCAGGCGTATTCATCTACCCATTTTAATAACTGGCCACCAAAGAGGTAGCCGTGATGATTTAAATGTTCTGGTCTTACAAGTGTAAAATTATCCATTATTTTATGCTAACCGGTTAAACTTTTGGTAAAGAATAAAGTATATTTAAAATAATTTCGGAAATTGTCTGTTTATTATCGCTTTTTTCAATTTCCTTAATATAAATGATAGGAAAAATTATAATTTAAATCAAGTATTTTAAGTATTTTTGCTGCAAAAATCCTCTGAAAAAGAAAAAATCGCCAAAATTGTATCAGTAACTATAGAATGGAGAAAAAAATTGATGGAATTTTCTGTAAACCTTATAAGCTAAGCCAAAATTCTGCTGTTCTCTTTATAAACAGATATACTTCTCTCTGAAACAGGTGAAGAACTTACAATAATGGACAAAACAGGCAGATGAAGTGAAGTAGAATGGAATAATAAAACAGGATGGGTATTCGGAGGCTTTTTATCTGAAGCGGAAAATTATGATCTTGATCAAACAACTCTTAACCTTTTATGCCAGTATAGGTCTAATGATTATGAGGTTTTGGTGTTACTTTTACTTTCTGGCGTGACCTGGATGATTTCTAGGCATATGTAAAAGAGACAGGTAGTTAATAAAAACTTTTAAAAAAAGTATTTGACAGGTTATCTGTAATAAAGAAAAATTAATATATGAAAACATTAAGTAAGTATCTATTAATTTTAATTCTGCCGGCTTTTCTGTTGACATGCGAGGAAGAGGAAAACCTTTTAGTATTTGAGAACGGAACAGAATTTAAAAGCTTCCGACCTGAATTTATTATAAACGGAAAAGAAGGGGACTATTACTACACAATACAATTAGCATCGGATGAGGAATTTGAACAGAATGTGGATTCTATTGTTGAGTTTAATTTAGAGAGTTATATCTGGGAATGGGATCTGCTTCCAGGCGAATATTATGTACGTTGTGGCTATGGTGATAATATGACAGATATAAAAAAGTGGAGCGAAGCTGTAATAATTACTCTTATCTCCCCGGATATTGTTATAACAGAACCTCAGCCGGATACAAAGACCAGTGTATACAAGAATATTCATGTTTCATGGGAGAAATTTGAAATAGCTGATAAATATACAGTAGAAGCTGCTTCAGATCTAAATTTTTCTAATATATTTTTCACAAAGACTACAAGCAGCAATACTGTTAATGTATCAGGCTTTAGCGAGCCTGGTAAGTATTACATCCGGATAAAAGCGCTCTTTTACAATGATCTCGAATCTGAGTGGAGCAGCATAGAAACTGAGCTGGAGAGAATTGACTTAACAAAATACTATCTTACAGAAAGGCCGTTGTTTGCTGTTTTTTCTTTAAATTCGTCTGGAATTAACATGGAAGCTTACTATGATGAACGCAGAGGAACTCATTCAGAAAAAGTCGACGGATATTTAATTAATGATCCCGGTGTTGGTTCCATACTGATTGAATTTGATCAAATTTTTATGAAATCCGGAGACAGCGGACAGTTTGATAAATATAATTATTCTTCCAGTATGCTGCTTAGTTTAAGAGACATGATTCCGCTTACTACGGAAAATCATTACTGCACAATACATGATTACGGATCCGATCCATGGAATTTCAGTGAATTACAAATTAATTTTATTAAGAATGATATTTCAGCAAAACGATTTGATATATATGATTCTATTACTTTAGAAACAGCTTCTTTTAATACCAGCCGTAATAATCAGTATAATTTATTCGATATCTATGCAAGAGAAGTTTATGAGGCATCTCCGGAAGAAATTATCATAGCAGGTTATATAAGCGCTGCTTCTTTAAATAATGGTGCAAGCAGCAATGCATCTGTTGCATTTGTTACTTCATTAAGCACAAGTAAGAGTATTAACTGGAGCAGGGAGTTTTTTGATTTAAGCACTGAATACACTATAAGTTATCTATTTCCGATTGAAGAGGGTTATGTAGTTTTCGGAAGTAAAGATGATATTTTATGGGTACAGGAAGTTTCAGAATCCGGAGAAGAAAAAAGAGAGACTCTTATTTATGATACTGATTTTTATGAAAACAGAGGGAGCATTATAAAGGCCGGCGACTATTATATTTTAACGCAGGGGAAATATATATATCTTTTAGATAAAAACTATACTATTATAATGACCTATTATTTCCTTCTGGGAACAGATCAATATCAGATGCGCAAATTAGTTTTAACATATTCTTCAGATACAGAATTTATTATTACGGGCTCTATTGAAGGAACAGAAAGCACATCGCAATATGCTAATTCATTCCCGGCATATTATTCTTTTGTAATTGAAGGAAGCGTAAATAACGGTGAGCTGGAATTCGGTATACCGACAATCTTTAATTCAAAAGGATTAGAAGGCGGTGAACTGGATTTTTCTCCGGAATTTATAGAAGGCGGACCTTGATTTTATAAATTTGAACTGTTACATATTCAGGGTGTCATAAACAAGGCCTTCTGGAAAAGATAATAGATGTTTTACACGAACCTTTAAAAGGCAAGAGAAAAAAGGTACGAACTTACCGTAAGAAAGCCCGAAGAGAATATTTGAATGTAGCTAAACAAAGAAAGCCTTCCAAAAGAAAGATACGAAAAGCTTCAGGAAAGCAGCTTAGATATATAAGGCGTAATTTACGATATATAGAGGAATTAAAAGAAGACAGTTCTCTATCGTTATTAAAAAATAAACAATATCAGGATTTGTCGGTTATAAAAAAATTATATGAGCAACAGTTGTACATGTATGAGAATAAAACGAAAAGAGTTAAAAATAGGATTGTGAGTCTAAGCCAGCCGTATGTTCGGCCTATAGTAAGGGGAAAAGGCAGCTTTCCCGGGTAAAAAGCTTTTTGCGCAAGTCTAACCATAACAGAAGAATTTTTTCCAATCGAGTAAAGCATCACAGGATTTTTAAACTCTGCTGCAACTTCACGGATAATATTAATCGACTCAGACTCCAGTTTTTATTAAATGTGATTGTATATAGAAACTCATATTTTTTCCTTTTTATAATTGTCGGCCCGAAATTCCTAACGCTACCTTTCCAAAACCCTCTTTGGTGTCCGGTAATCAAATATTTTTCGAGGTCTTTCATTTAAAAGCCTTGCAATCTTACCTGCATTATACTTAGTAAGAGTTCTAAATTCATCTACCTTATACAACAAGCTTCGAAGAACCATTAAATAATAGCAGAAATTGTGCTGTTTTACAATAAAACATTATGAGCAGTGTTTAAAACTTATACAGAAATAGAGTATATATTCTATAAAACTACTTCAATAAAACCTGGAAAATATACCTTTAGAAATACATAAATACACCATTCGGATTATTTTCTTTTTATATACATTTGATGATATTTAAAATGACAACAAATATTTAATTTTGTCAAATGAATAATTTGGAGTGTATTATGAAACAGTCAGATGAAATTATAATTAAAAATATAAAGAGCCAGAATAAATACGATGCAATAGATGAAATGTTTGAAAAGCTTTCCAGTTTATCGGAAATAAAATCAATAAAAGATATAAGGAAATCAGTAATAGAAAGAGAGCATATTCAAAGCACCGGACTGGGTAACGGAATAGCAGTTGCACATGGCAAAACAAACAAAGCAAGAAAATTCCTGATTGCCTTAGGTATTTCTCAGGATGGGATTGAATATAATTCGATAGATAAAAAGCCGGTGCATTTCATATTTTTAATTTCACATCCACCGCAAATGCAGGATATTTATATTAATGTATTATCAGCAATTGCCCGGATAGTAAAAAGGTATATTTTGAATAATAACGAAGACAATTTTAAAAATATAGAAGATAATATCTGCAGTTCTTTTAAGAAGTTATTTGAATATGTATAAGTAAAATATTAGCTTTTATAAATATATTAATTGATTTTCATACAGCCATACATATACTTATTAGTATTATGAAAAAGACAATTCCTATTATAACAATTATTATACTTTTACTGATTTTAATAGGTTCTTTGATCATTATCCCTTTAATTCAAAATGATAATAACACAATTAAAATATGTGCAATCATTCCTCTAACAGGATCAGCCTCTCAGCATGCAGTATTTGTAGATGCAATTAAACTAGCAATTGAAGAAATTAACTCTTACGGCGGAATCAATAACAAACAATTAGAATTAATTGTTGCGAATAGCAGAACTGATCCGGAAGCAGGAAAAAATGCTTTTATAGAAATGGAATCCGAGCACCATCCTTTACTATATATTTCCACAACAAGCATCGTTTCTCTTGCATTAGCTCCTCTTGCAGAGGAAAATGAAGTTGTTCTTATAGGACTGGCTGTATCAAATCCAGTATTTACTACAGGAAAAAACTGGGTATTTAAATATTATGTATCTCCAGAACAAGAAGCAGAACCCATCTTAGAAATTATTGAACAGCTTGGCATCAAAGAATTATTTATTCTATATCAGGATGATCCATTTGGAATTTCACATTATGAAGTAATGAAGGATATGTTTGAACAGAATGGAGGAGTTGTTTTAAGTGAATATTTTAACGCAAAAAATCCAGACTTTGAATCTATATTCTTAAAAGTTGAAAATTCAGAAGCTGTTTATATTGCCGGTTTTGTTAATAATGTCGGAAAAGCAATTAAACAGTTTCAATTAGAACAATATAACGGATATATCCTTTCCCATTACGGTGCAATAAGCTTAATAGGAACCATGGAGAATCTGAATGATATATATGTTGCAGCCCCAATTATTTATAATCCAAATTATATTTTCGCTCGGGAAGTAAAGGAAAAATACGAAGAGAAATATAATACAAGTTTTACTCACCAGGCAGCAAACGGATATGACATTATTAAAATTCTTGCCGGATTATTGGAAGGCCAGGATATCACACGAAACAATGTAAGAGAATTACTTGAAAATGAATTTTCTTTTCCTGGTATTTTAGGCTTTATAGAAAAGAAACAGGATTCGCATGATATTCATTTCCCCCTTTATCCAGCCAGAATAGAGAATAACGAAGTACGCTATCTGCAATGATATATTAGCAGGCAATAGAAAAATATTATGAGAATATCATTTAGGACTAAACTTGCAATAATCTTTTTTACTGTTATTATTATGATGGTCTTATTCCTTTTTTATTCTCTTAATATAAACAAGAATATATATATAAATGAAATAGGACATAGTTCAATAATACTGGCTGAAGAAATGTTTAAAAGAATGAACCAGCGAATATTCTACCTTACCGGACAACTTCAAATAGAAATGCATACAGAATTTATTCAGAAAAACGTTTCCGATTCTAATGATAAATTTTCCAGTATTCAAAATTTAAATAAATACATTCAAGAAAATGAAGAGAACTGGATGAACTTACACTTAAAGAAAGTGAGGAAAAATACAGAACTCTTTTTGAAAATGCAAATGATGCTATTGTGATTCAGGGTGAAAATCATATTTTTATTGAATGCAACAGCAAAGCCCTTAAAATATTTAAAGTAACAAAAGAACAATTGATTGGGAAAACTCCATACTCTATTTCTCCGGAATATCAGCCGGATGGTACAAGTTCTAAAGAAAAGGCAATTGAATTAGGGAATCTCGCACTAAACAGTGAGCCTCAATTTTTTGAATGGGAAATTATTCGCGGTGATGGAACAAAAATGCAGACTGAAGTATCATTAACTAAAATTGAATTATCCGGTAAAAAGTATCTGCAGGCAATAATCCGGGATATTACAGAGCGGAAGGAAGCAGAAACGCAGATAGGCCAGCTTTCCTCTGAACTTTTAAAAGCACAAGAAAAGGAGAATCAGAAAATATCAAAGTACCTGCATGATTCTGTAATGCAGACCCTTACAGTTTCAAAGCT
>SDBV01003838.1_pt1 | contig 21858 bp, 28 predicted proteins | sample 2277081 | NCBI WGS metagenome assembly SDBV01 (sample SAMN10402039, study PRJNA504765) | marine sediment metagenome | isolation source: marine sediment core GS10_PC15, 223 cmbsf | place: Arctic Ocean: Southern Knipovich Ridge | collected 2010 | reverse complement strand
TCCAGGATGCTAGCCGCCACCGGCTGATGCCGTAAATTGACCATCTCGCGTACGAGGCTATTGATACATCCCGTTGTAAACAGAGATTGCAATGCTCCGCCGCCATTGGTGAGGATTTGTAGCCATATTTCATTGTCACCCGGAGGATAGATACTCTGATCCGTCTTCGTCACCTTTGTCACCGTCTTTGGTGCTTTTCTAACGTGTGATGCAACACATGGCTTTTCCTTCGTTGCCGTTGGGGTGTCCCTTCGAGGATACCAAAAACGTTTCAAAGTACAGTGTCTAAGTTTGTGCATAGCTTTGAAAAATTGTATCCATCCTTCACGTCCGTGCTCGTTCATATAGCCTATGATCAGCTCAGCCCTCTTGTCTGGATCTGCTTCGCCTATCATCTTTGCACGGCAGCCCTCATTTAGAATGGGCATTTCCCAGACATATTGGTTCGCTCTGGTGCTACTACATAACTCTGCAGCAATCAGAGATTGATTACCGTAATATGTCGCGATCCATTGGCTGACATTACCGTCAGGTTCTAAAAACGGCAGTTCAACACGCGGTAATTCAACACGCGATGGTTCTCGTCGAGGAATAGGTGTCGGGGTCGATCGATCGGAACGCGTTCCAAGCGTACTGGAACCGTTGTTTTTCCAAAAGTCGAGTATAGCCTTGTATTTAGGTACAGAAATGGCGTTAAAGAAGTCAAACCACTCCTGCTTCCCAGTCCCACCAAGGTAGTCGAAAAAGGCGTGCACTTTTCTGCTCGGATCAGACATCTCTGTTATCCTAAGAAAGGAGAGAACACCAGGCATGCGTTGCATACTTGGCATGTTTATCATGATTTCGCGCAGACTTCCTACTTCGAAAATAAGATTGATTACTTTGTGGGCATGGTTGGTGTAGACAATTTTCCATTCATGTTGGGTTCCTGGGAGTATATCAGACATAATTGAAGTTATTAGCAATTTAGATTCGGGAAATCGAAACCAATAAATCATTTTTTCCGTAGCGTAACCAAGTCGTATACGCACAAAAAATGAAATTTATATATATTGCACCCATAGAACAACCCCACCAAACAATTCACTTTGTTCTTATGTCCCTTTCTTATGCTCAAGAGATTCAATGCCGTGCACATCGTCCACGTCCTGTGTATCGACCTCCCGATTACAATCGTCCTACGTGCGTCTATTGGAACGTTCTTATGGAAACCATGAAAAACGCCGAAAATCCATGGCAGGAGGTTGAGTTCTTGTTTAAACAATTTCATCACCCATATAGTGTATTCTTCAACTTTTACGAATTACTCGTAAAAACAATTAAATTTATAGATATTTCCAGACGAACCCAGCCGTCGACTTCCTTTTTCCTTGACAAACATTAATAATATTACTTGATGGAATACCAGTATCTTTAGAAGCATCACTTATTTTATCCCACTCGTCAATCAGCTCATCCTCTTTTGAATATTGCCCAACTCGCCGAAAACGAGAAGTCACTTTTTCTGGAATAGGGCTACCTTTGTACCTCCATATAAATCCTCTGTGTGTCAAAGCTTCACCTCGACAACCCCTGATTATATTGGAACAACGAGTCCCTAACATCCGCGCAGCTTCGCTTGCGCTAGAATATTCTTGTATAAAATTAGTATCAAGATCATATTGAACAACAACTCTTAATTTGATTAATCCTGTCTCTATTGCATGTTTTATGTTATCTTTGTGCGTTACCCATTCAAGGTTTTCGACGCAAGCATTATTTTTATTACCATCCTTGTGATTAACTTCGAAGTGCTCTCCTGGGCAATTTAAAAATACTTTGGCCACCACAATATGTATACGAAAATATTTTTTATTCACGCATAAAACAAGATAACCTTTATGATTTTTTCGGGTAGTTAATAATCTTTTGCTTTTAGCTGAATACACTCTCCCCTTAGATGATATTTGATATTGATCAAAGTCTAAAAATGGTTTCCATAGTTCTCCCTCAATATCTTCTCTTACTCCCAAACGAATTTTGTGTTTCCATATAAAACCTTTATAGGGTTTTCCTCTTTTGCAAGCGAGAGATATTAAATCAGATCGAACCCCAACGCTTTTTCCAGCATCGTTAACGCTCTTATATTCACAAACAAGTTCTTCATTTAATGTAAATTTAAGCACGGGTCGGGTGTGTACTTTAATCAGTCCTATTCTATGCGCATGAAGTATATTTTCTCGTTGGGTGCACCATTCTAAATTTGATAGATCATTATTTATTCCGTTCCCATCGATATGATTAACATATTTCTTTTTCTCTGGGTTGGGTAAAAAAGCTTCAGCAACTAATCTATGGACACGACACTTGTTTACTCCGCCACTAATATTGATTAAAGTCACTCTTTTATAAAATCCTTCAATGCCACATTTTAAAAATTTGTTTCGAAACAAACTATAAACTTTTCCATCGGAATAAATTCTATATTTTGGAAAATTGTCAAGAATACGGTAGTCAGACATTTTCTTTAATTATATCTTGCCTTTAATATAGTTTGGGTATTGTTTAGATAGTCAGTATATTATCATTTTGTCTCCTCAAAAATGATAATATATATATATATTGCACACAGAACAACCTACCAACCGATTCACTTTGTTCCTATGTCTCTTTCTTATGCCCAAGAGATTCAATGTCGTGCACACCGTCCAAGACCTGTGTATCGACCTCCCGATTACAATCGTCCTACGTGTGTCTATTGGAATGTTCTTATGGAAACCATGAAAAACGCTGAAAATCCATGGCAGGAAATCACCACATTTCGCAGATTCGTTGCTGCTTCAAGGGGAAATCCGAACCCAGGACAGTATTTTGCTTTTACGGTGAACCACTTTTTCCCCAGGGCAAAGATGGAGTGGACTCAAGGCGTTAGCTTGACATACTGCAAACCCTTGAACCATTGAATATATGTAGATTGACACTTTTATTCATATCATATTTATGAATAAAAAAATGCGACCTGAAACGATACTTCAGAGAAAAAATCCAAGAAAACGTGGTCATTATACAATTCGAGATTTCAATAATAGAGTGTATAATTCCAAAACTGGTCGCCGTGACGGCAAATTGTTGTATACGACTCTGCGGTTCGGTGAAGTGTTGGATCAGCTTGTGGTTGCTCGCAAAAATGCTGGAAATAAACGCGTGTATTGTTTTGTTGAAAATCCAAAAATTATGGGTTATTGTTGTCGAGACTGTGGTATGGAACGCCCTGATGTGTCCACTCTATGCCATTGCTGCTGTACTTTTTGCAACGCAGAGTATAGTGTCGATCGGTTTCATTATCGCAAACGCATCAAGGATTTCGAGCAAAAAATGAAATAATATTACAGGTTTTGTGGATAAAACCCAATGTTGACATTTCACAAAGAAATTATCCGTAAAAGAATGGAAAGAACGGTGAGGTGGATACTGGAACTTCCCCCTATTTCGTGTTCCGTCATCAAGATACACGGATTTAGCATTCCAATACAACCTTATCTTCCAATCGAATATTTTATACCTAAACCAAGGGAACCGGTAGCGTTTAAACCACTTGAACAAGTAGTATCCAAACCAATCCGCCCCCTTGTGTTGGATTGAGCTAACTTCGATGCTCAACTCCTGTACCCAACAGGAATAGTGGGAAGAATACAGAAATTATTTTACTTGGAGATGAGAAAGGCCAGAAGAAGGAATCTTTACAATGTAACTACTACATTTATTCAATAATAAATGTACAAATATGCGGTTGAATCACCGATATCCAGAAACTTCGGTGTGACGCGGCTCAGGATCCTCCCAGGAGAAAGGATTAGGATGGAGAAAGGATGGTCTCAGCGACTGGACGCGTCAACCACCACGTAGTCCTACTATTTTCCGATTCTTTTTCATATTTTTCCTGCAACTCTTTGGCAAGGACTCTGAATTCTGCCATGGTCTCATCAACAGATTGTTTGCATTCGTTGAATGAGAGACGGTCTTCTTCTGTTGGTACAATTTCTTTCAAGGTCTCTTGCAGAACTCTCGTTTGTTTCCCTTGGTAGCAGAACTGTCCATGGTATAGAAAGGGTTCATGTGTGGGAAGAACACTTGTACCCTTTATTTCTGACACTAATATATATGAATCGCTTGAAAACTTTTCAAGGACGTCTTTCTTACTGAAGCGAAGCTTCGAGGGGTACTCACGATACGCCATATCCATCTCATCTTCATCAAATAAGTAATCCCTGTACCCCTCGATTACTTTACAGATTTTACACGTCTTCTGTACACGCATCCTAAGTCTGGTCACTTTTGCGCTCAGGGTTCGGTTCAAGAGAACTTGTGGATGTTTACCAGTGGCAACAAACAACGATTCACTCGTAACATTTTGACGCATGATTTTTGCAGAATAACTGGCCCCCATGGTAGATTTAACGGTAGAAAAAAAATATAAAAAACCATTTTTTACGATTTATGACTACATTCTATGTCGTATTTGTGGCACAATTTTTGAAAGATTTGACACATAAACGCAAAACATAGCTCTAATTTGTCCATATGGACTGGATCTGTCTTCAACATAAGATCTCTGCGCCACAATTTTATTTCTACGGATGATACATTGTCAACGAAAAGAAAAAATTTATTGAGGCTTTTGATGTCCTTTTCGTCAAAAAATCCTTCTCTCCACCCTTCTCCTTTTTTCTGGAGGATGTTTCTTATTCGTTCCTTGTCACCCTTTTTTCTTTTTCCGCTCGCTTTCATATCCTCTCTGAGAGACGTCATAAAAGCGCACATACAAATTTTGGGATCTTCCGAAGTGTCTTCGTCGTACCATGAAAGACAGAGTTGTACCCATTCGATTCCAGCTTGCAGTATCGGAGAGGAGATTTCAAAACCGAGAGAATATTCCATTCCTCGAATATTATACCCAGCATCTCCATACTTATACTCTGACTCAAAAAAGACCGAACTTTCTCCATAGGTTACTCTTCCTTGGACATATTGCACGCAATCCTTGTCAGCTTACCATCTGTAATCTCACTTTCAATACCAAAAGTCTTTATTAGTTGTTGAAACTGTAAACGTTTGAGTTCTTCTTCCAGTTCCGATATACGATTGTTCCAATCCATTTTATTTTTATTAATACTTGAGTATTAATAGATCATTTCATCAATTTTTACATTTCTATCGGGCCATATCCCGCGCTTCTTCTTCGATGATGGCGTTGATACGGCTTCGGTGCTGCTCAACAAACTCTTGCCCACGCATCGTTCTTAATTTTGTTCGAACAGTCCTTTTTGTTGCTTTGTGGATGCCTCCTTGGTCTTCAATAATCGTTCGAATCGTGTCACGCAATTGTCTCTCTTTCCTGATTTCTGACACTAGCATTGCCCTAATTGCTGGACTAGGATACGTCGGCAACCCCGCGATATCTGAGGCTCTACTGCCTTGATTATCTCTTATGGAGATATCTGCACCATTTTCCAATAAAACGCGAACATTTTCTTCTTTTAATCTCACTGTCGCCGCAAGCAAAGGAGTATAACCACGTGTTGCCATTGTATCACGACTGTTGATATCTGCCCCTCGATCCAGCAATGCTTGAATGTATTCTCCGTTGTTGTGTTGTTGTGAGGCGAGACGTAACAACGTAAACCCGCGATGATCAATATTGTTAATATCAGCACCCCCTTCTAAGAGCACATCGACCAATTCGATGGATGCATTAATATCTGCAGCCCTATTAATAGCCTCTTCTCCGTTTCTATCTGTAGCCTGGGCATCTGCACCATGATCCAGTAGAAATTTGACCAGTTCCACATTTGCCTCCATAGTAGCTATTATAAGAGCCGTAATGCGATCTCTTGTGGTTTTGGCAAGGATGTCCGCCCCGTTATCGAGTAATATTGTCGCTATTTCAACAGAGCCTCCAGCCATTGTTGCGTACATCAATGGCGTCATGGTGAGACCTCCTGACGCTTTGCTATTTACATCTACACCGAATTCGGCTAATTCTCGGACCCTTTCCACATCTCTTCGGTACACAGCATCCATCAACTCAGGTTCCAGCTCTTGTAGATAAAAGCGATAGTCTTCTTCCCAATTCTCTCTGGGCCAAGGAGTATACGCGTATTCTACCCCAAAATCCCGTCGAGTCTTGATTCCCCAAAAGTGGTTGTCTAAGCATATTTTTGCGGCTGCTTTGGAAGTAGCACAAAAACGCATTAAGTCCGGATAACGTAGTTGTGCTAACGTGTATAATCGCATTTCATAAGGCAATTCCATCAAGTCGAATATCCCAGGTTTTAGATGTGAGGGATCGGTTTCAAGAAAAACTTCCTCTTCCGGGGACAATCTCTCCGTTGCAAGATTGGTTTCAAGAAAATCGATGAGTTCCGCTTTTCCTAGTCTGGAATAGCCTTTCAATCCGTTCTCTTTTGCAAGTTTGCGTAAATTTACGACGGTCAAATCCGAGAGATCCATTGTTTTTAAAGGCTACTTTTTATGATAAATCGAATAATGTTGTAAATGCAACATTATTCTGAGGCAAAGCTCCTCAGAAGCAAATCTTCCTTACCGCGCGCTCTCTTCTAACATTTCCCTAATTGCTGGATTAGGATACGTACCTCGTCTCGCTATATCCAAGGCTGTATTGCCTCGAGCGTCTCTTATTGTGATATCCGCACCATTTTCCAATAAAACCCAAACATTTTCTGGAATTATGTGAATCGTTGCCTGTAGCAAGGGTGTCCTTTTCCGAAAACCTGTGGAGCGAATATCAATATTCGCTCCTCTATCAATCAGCGCTTGAATATAGGCTCCTTTGTTTGGTGCGCGAGACACATTCAATAATAATGAACTATTGAACTGATCGGTGTTGTTTATATCATTGCCTGCTTCTAAAAGCATATCTACTAATTCGATCGACCAACTGGTGTATGCCGCTGCAAAAATAGGCTCGGACCCAACTCTATTTGTAGCCTGAGCATCTGCACCATGATCCAGTAGAAATCTGACCATTTCCACCTTTCCCTCTGCAGCAGCGATTTTAACAACTGAATTGCGATTTCTTGTAGTTTTGGCAAAGATGTCCGCACCATTATCGAGTAATATTGTCGCTATTTCAACAGATCCTTCAGCAGCTGCGCGCATCAATGGCGTCATAGTGCCATTTATATCCCTACCATTTACATCTACACCGAATTCGGCTAATTCTCGGACCCTTTCCACATCTCCTCGCGTAACAGCATCCATCAAATCATGTTCCAGCTCTCGTAAATAAAACCGATAGTCTTCTTCCCAATCCTCTCTGGGCCAAGGAGGATACGCGTACTCTGCTCCAAAATCCCGTCGAGTCTTGATTGCCCAAAAGTGGTTATCTTCGCATATTTGTGCGGCTGCTTTTGAAGTAGCACAAAAACGCATTAGATCGGGGTAACGTAGTTGTGATAACGTGTATAATCGCATTTCATAAGGTAATTCCATCAAGTCGAATATCCCAGGTTTTGGATCAATCTCGGTTTCAAGAAAATCGATGAGTTCCGCTTTTCGTAGTCTGGAATAGCCTTTCAACCCGTTCTCTTTTGCAAGTTTGCGTAGATTTACAACGGTCAAATCCGCGAGATCCATTGTTTTTAAAGGGTAGTTTTTTATGATAAATCGAATAATGTTGTAAATGCAACATTATTTTGAGGCAAAGCTCAGAATCTATCGGTCCATGTTACGCGCTTCTTGGACGATGATGGCGTCAATGTGGTTTCGGTACGGCTTAATAAACTCTTGCCCAACTATCGTTCTTAATTTTGTTCGAACACTCCTTTTTGTTGCTTTGTAGACACCTCCTTGGTCTACGATTATTGTTCGAATCGTTTCACGCAACTCAGAGACATCCCGCCTTCTTTCTTCTAACATTTCCCGAATGGCTGGATTCGGATACCCACGTCGCCTCGCGATATGCAAGGCTGTGCGTCTTCGATTATCTCTTATGGAGGAATCCGCACCATTTTCCAATAAAACGCGAACGTTTTCTGGTCTTCTTACTCGTGTTGCCGTTAGTAAAGGCGTGAGACCCTGCGTAGTCTCCCGAATATCAATATTTGCTCCTCTATCAATCAACGCTTGAATGTAGGCTCCTCTGTTTGGAATAGCAGATGCAATAGATAATAACGACATATTCGTCTCATTGGTATTGTTTATATTACCGCCTGCTTCCAAAAGCATATCGACCAATTCGATCGACGAACTGTTCCATGCCGCTGTAAAAATAGGTTCGGTCCCAGTTCTACTTGTAGCCTGGGCATCTGCTCCGTAATCCAGTAACAATTTGACCATCTTTACGTTTCCTTGATCAGCAGTGGCATAAAGAGCTGTAAAGCGGTGTCTTGTAGTTTTGGCATCTACGTCCGCACCATTTTCTAATAATATTGTCGCTATTTCAACAGAACCATCATATGCTGCGCGTATCAATGGCGTCATGGTATCCCTACTATTCACATCTACACCGAATTCAGCTAATTCTCTTACTTTTTCCGCATTTCCTCGTCTTACCGCATCCATCAACTCAGGTTCCAGCTCTTGTAAATAAAAGCGATAATCTGCCTCCCAATTCTCTCTGGGCCAAGGAGGATACGCGTGCTCTGCTCCAAAATCCCGTCGCGTCTTGACTTCCCAAAAATAGTTGTCTACACACACTTCGGAAGCTGCTCTGGAGGTAGCACAAAAACGCATCAAGTCTGGATAACGTAGTTGTGCTAACGTCAGCACGCGTAGTTCATAATCCAATTCCATCAAATCAAAGACCTCATGTTTTGGATCAATCTCGGTTTCAAGAAAAACTTCCTCTTCTGAGGATCGTCTCTCAAAAGAAAGATTGGTTTCGAGAAAATCGATGAGTTCCGCTTTTCGTAGTCCATAATAGCCTTTCAACCCGTTCTCTTTTGCAAGTTTGCGTAGATTTACGACGGTTAAATCCGACAAATCCATTGTTTTTAAAGGCTACATTATTATGATAAATCGAATAATGTTACATTTACAACATTATTTTGAGGTGAAGCTCCTTGAGATTCCTTGGCGAGCGACTTGAAAACGCGGTAACCGAGTCACGAGCGAAAATAAAGTTGCGATTGTACACCACTTAGGCCAGAATTGTCTTCTCAACGGCGTTTTAACGCTGTTTATTTTGTCTTTTCGGCTAAAAATGACTTTTTTTTAGAGTTGTCACAGGATAAAAATTTGTAGTTCATTATTTTTATTTAAATACAATAATGAAAATTAAAACACTTTTATACATAACTACACTTAGTTTATTGGCTATATTCCTTACGGAATATTTTTGCAGATTTTATGATGTGGAACATAGACCAACGTACTTTATGCGAAAAATAGTTGAAATTTGTAGTAATATATTACAAGAAATGGTTTGTTCTTTAAGACGAGTAAACTTATATATAATGTATACTATCTGTAGCATAATGAATGATAAATTGTGTATGTTAAGAGCACTAAGGTGGTGGGGTATGCTCAATAAGTCGTGTTATAATTAATTATAACAAGTATTCTGGCTTCTTAGCAATTTTACATTGACGACATTCACTTTTTGAGGCAAAGAGGAACGCCGCATAAGAGAGCATATCATTTCCTTTCAAGAATGTTGGATTGATGAAGAATTTTTGGGAAATTAGTTATAGTCAGAATTACCTTGCGACGATGCCTGGTATAGAGATTTTTTGCGGTCGAGATTCTTCATCGATGTAGGTGGAGAAAATGTGATTCAGATGCTCAAAATCTCTTTCAATAATCTGACATTGTCCTGTGCGTAAATCCACTATTTCAGTCTTGACTCCCAAAATCCAAGGTTTTTCTCCATTTCTTATACCAATAAACTCATTGCGAGAAAAACGAACGAGGAGAAAGCTTTCCTCGCAGATTTGAAGTGGTTCCCCATCCAAGTCCCATTCAAGATTTTCGAATTGTTCAAACAACTCATCTGCTGCTTCGTCTTGATTCAGATCGTGTAATCTCAAAGCTTCCTTCTTAAGATCAAACAAATCTCGAAACTGTATGAACTTTTCCTCATCCAACCTTTGCAACACGTTCAAAAGTTCCTCTTCAGAAAATGTTTTTCCATAAAACAAAGTAATTGACATTATCATATCAACATAGAATATTATACGAAAGATAATATTTAAAAAAAATCATTTTGTGGCAAGTCTTAATTTAAATGCAACAACCAATTTACAAAATGGAGGATCTTGAATGTGTTTTATGTTCTAGACAGTGGACAGTGGATGCATTTTCCGAGGGACCCATGCAGGCGTGGGGAACCGTTGTCGATAAAAACGTCTTTTGTTACGGACTCGCAGGATGTTACGAGATAATCAATCCAACGGTAGACGTTTTTTCCGGGCAAATCTGCAACACATGTTTAAAGGACATCTCCTATCAAGAACATTTTGGCATTGCATGCGATCAATGTCATCAACAATTCCAAGGGGCGGATGATAGGAACGATAAGCAGGGATTTGGATGTTCTTCCGAGGTGGATGAAACGCGTATATACTGCGGTTGGGGTAGTAAATACGACAGCGAACGGATTACTTTTGTAACCAAAAGACCCGATGATATTCAAGTCGGCTCCCATTTATGCGACACGTGCATTACAAAATTCATTGAAGACGGCGTCTGTTGTTATCGGAAAAGAGACTATCACTCCGTTCCACCTATTTCAACTCCTCCCAAATAATAAGAGGAGTTAGATGGCAAATTGAATATGTATAAGGATTTTGTCAACGAAAATTTTAGAGATGGTATACGCCGGCAGATGACGAATATATATTTTGGGTGATAATAATTGTCTTTGTGATGTCCGTAATAGGAATTCCGGCGTTGATAGGAATGGATCCTCCCTACAAAAAAGAGCCAGTCGCAATCCGAAGAAACTGGTTGTTGAAAATAGTCGATAGTAATAATATTTCAAAAAATGATTCTTTATGCCCCTCGTTCGAAAAAAAAGTAGTTACAAAGCAGCCATTAATTAAAAATGTTTCCTTTCAAGCATCTGTCTGAACATGGAAGAATCAGATATGTAGAAACCAATCTGGAAGAATTACAAGAGTATGGAAAAATTTACAAAGGTCAAAGACATGTAAATCCGAGCAGAGTGAGAGAATTTCTGAGAGTTCAACGACGATATATTGCCAAAGAAGGATTTGTCCATTTTCCTGGCGTTCTTACGGCATGTCAGCAAATAGGAGAACCAAAAGTTATTCTCATTGATGGTCAGCACAGATTTTCTACGATGGTCAAGCTGTCAAAGAGTAGAGAATATGGAGACTTTCCAATCATTTTGCAGATTATCCGAGTAGATAATGAAGAGGAATTGCATCAAGAATTTGTAAACATCAACAAATCTGTTCCTGTTCCTGGGAATATACTTCATCCGGATCAAATTGTTTGCTCAGCGATCAGTCGCCTTACATCCATTTACAAGAAGGGGTTTTCGGATCGTGTTAAGATGACTCGACCCCGTGTACCCATTGACATGTTAAAGGACTATCTTATTGAAAGAGGTGTTGTTGAGGAAAAAGGTATCATGTCTGGAGCGGAATTGGTTGAGTACATTGTGCGCACCAATGAAATTCTCAGAGATCGCGGAGTGGCTCGACTGCAAAAGAGCATCGGAAGAAGAGATAAAGTGGAACGTGCTCGAATTTCAAAATGGTACAAAGAGTTTGAAAAGGGCGATTGTATGCACATTGGTATGTACAGACCAGACCAATGGGGAAACTGGCTGCGTATTTTGATGTCCATCAAACAAAAAACGATCAAAGGAAAGGAACTCGAAAGCAAAACTTTCTTGGAAGGAGATGAAGAAGAAGGTACATCTGGTTGTTGAAAAGAGGGAATAAAATATTTACAAACAATGAACCGTAAAACTTCAAAAAAAAATGATTTTTTAACATCATTTTGTGAGCAAAAAAGTATTGATAGATAGTAGATTATGGAAGTTGAACGTGAACGTACCCATTTGGGGAATTTCAAGATTGTGTTGTTGGGCGATGGAGAAGTCGGTAAGACTACCTGGCTACATCGGCACATTTCGGAGGACTTTGTCAATGAGTATACGCCTACGTTGGGTGTAGAAGTACACCCGATACAATTCAACACCAATTATGGCACTATCACATTCAATGTGTGGGATTGTGCCGGCGTAGATGAATATGGTGGCTTGCGTGATGGCTACTACATTATGGCCCTTGGAGCTGTACTGATGTATGACGTAACCAACGTAGCCTCACACACGCACTTGGCAACGTGGTCAAGGGATTTGGATCGTGTAAGCCCTGGCATCCCCATTTTTGTGTGTGGGAACAAGTGCGACATTGAAGAACGCGCTGTGGGTGTGGGTGATGTAGTGGTTCATCCTGAATGTTATTGCGATCTCTCCGTGGCCAGCAACCACAACGTTGAGAAGCCTTTCTTGTTTTTAGCAAGGGCACTCACAGGACATTCGGATTTAGTGTTTGTGGATAGTTGCGAAGGCGTTGTAGAGGATCCTTCTTCGATTCCCTTGTAAATGCTACAATGAAATTTAGCGTTTCTAATAAAATTATGTATATACATATTATGTATACATAATTATCCAGGAAAGAAGGAGAATTTGAGGCGAAGCTCCTATATTAATATCATCCACTATATCCATGATCGTGGTTTGCAATGTCATCCTTAAGATCGTCCCTGAGTTCGTCCAATTTTTGATCCCATTCTTTTTGCATTTTGCATAGGCGTGTCTCCACCGCAACACTAACATGCTCCTCTATAATTTTCTCCACCATTTGTGTAATTATCTCATTTAACATATTCAGATGTATCGAATCCATTTCAAATTATCTATTGAGATAATTTAATCATTTTTTAGAGTTGCCGAGACATAATTTTATTCATAATTATCCTCATAATATTCGAGTGTCCATATCTCTTTGTCTGCAATCAAACGATTGGACGCTCGACCACTTACTAAAATGTGCCTGTCTAGCAAGCGATCGGCTAACGCATCTCCCACAACTTCCACATCGGAGAGAATCTCGTCCACAGTTCCTTCCTCATCCCACACAGTGAAATTCACGCGGTACTCATTCAGCAACTTATCTTTTAGTTTTTCGTACGTTGCAGTGTTGATAAATTTTCCCCGATCAGGTCCGTGGTATGTCCACTTCTGTCCATTGTCGTCATATCCTCCCCGATCACCTCTGTAGTACATCCACCACCGTCCATCGATCTTTTCCATCCGTTCTATCATCTCCTGGATGGAAAGACTGGGGCGTGAAAGAGTTTTGTATTCCTCTTTCCAGGTGTCTTCAATCGATGGCGACACACGGTTTTCGGTTTTTGGAAACTCAGCATGCGTTTTGCGTCTCCAAAACGCATCATTTTCGTATAAAAAATGATGCAGTTTTTTGCAAGTAGAGCAAACATTCAAGAGATCTTGAAGAGGAAGTGACAACAGAATCTCCTCACACATTTCGGGAGGGAGTGTGAGCAATCCTTCCACATTCGTTTCAGATTGCATCTATAAGATAGATAGATAGATAGATAGATAGATGATAGGTTTTACGAGGTTCATTACTGAAAAAAAATTCATTTTTACATATTATATATTATGTATATACATCTTAAACTCTAATGAAATTAGTTACGAAACATTTAAAGGACGATCCATGGATGGATGACATACCATTATCGCATGATCCCTTTCCCAATGGTAGTTTCGTGGGTTATCTTGTGTGTGATGGAGATTTGGCAACGATGGCACGGATTTACCACAAGAAAGGTTCTAAAACAGCGGAGTTGGCGGATGTTTACGTTGCATATTTACTTCGAGGAAAAGTAGAATCAGGTGGAAAGAAATGGAGTCATTTAATAATGGAGAAAATATTGGCGGCTGCTAAAAGGAGGGGAATTCATACTATTTGGCTATGGGTCACAGCGGATAATATTCCCGCAATCAAATTATATGAAAAGTATGGATTCAAGGTAGTTACCATGTCAGACGCTTTGAAGAATAAGATGTACGATAAACATAGATGGCTGAAGGGTAAGAAAATACTTAGGATGAAATTAAGGATGTAACGATACTATCTCGTATTTTTCGCTTTACAATACCGCTCGATTATTTGTGCGGTCTTGTGCTCACAAGTCCTGCACAGTCCTCTGTGATCTACGTGAGAACAAGATGGATCTTTGCGTAAAGCCCATTCATATTGTTGAGAGGTCAACCCTGCCTTTTTCAACGTTTTTTCGTGACGTATGTCGAAAGGATCCCTTTTAAAGTTCCATCCTTTGGTGTAGACCTTATCTCCCACTCGTGTACTTTTCTTTGTACAATGAAGAAAGGCTTTTCGGATATCGTAACACTTTTCCAAACATGCCCCTTTCCAAGCTTTGAGAAGTGGACCTGGATACCGTAAGTATTTGAACATTATTGTGGCGTGGACGTATAAGATCGATCGCGAGGTGTTGTCTCTCTTGAGTTGCATACCGTACTTTTCGGGAAATAAAGCTACAATTCGTTGGATCCAATCTTTCGGTGGGTTGTTCCACCTCATGAAATAGGTTCTGTATTTTTGGTCTACGTACAATCGCCCTTTGATACGTTTTGACCAATAGTAGTTCCGTTGACCCAACAGTACACGTTTGTATTGCCGATCCCATTGTCGATTTCCGGTGTTCACCAAGTCAAGTGGGGACTTCACCTCCGGAACCATGTTCTCAGGACCCACTTTGAAGCTCGGTCGAGCGACCTTGGAACGCAATGATCGAATTATAACCCATTTTTTCCCTTTTGTGCTTACTCCATTTTCATTCGCGAGTGTCCTGAGTTTGCCAATGTGAAGAGTTTCTAAAAAATCGTTCTCAAAAAAATTGTTTTCATATAAAGGATTTTCTAAATACAACAAAGGAGTGTTTGGTGACGCCCCTTTTACCTGTAGCTTTGCTATGTCTTTTCCACGGACAATCATATGCATCTTTCTAAATGCATATAATATTATTTATGGACTTCCAACGTTTCTTTCACCACAACGATTCTCATCAAAAACTGACTTTTACGTGGCGGGTTGCCATTATGCAACTATGGAACTCGTCTATTATAAGCCTCTCGTCACCGTTGACAAAGAAACGTGTGTCGTTTCGTTGAAACACAAGACAGTAAGAGAGTATTTCACCAAAGAGCAATTAATAGGTTTCGTGGAACGGGTGAAAGATGCGAACGCCAATAGCAAGATGAAGTATTGGCGAAACAAAAGGAAAGCGTTGTTGGCGTCTGAAGCTCGGTCGAAGATTCTTGAGATTCCGAAGGAATCCTTGGTGAGCGACCTTGGAAATGAAGAGGAGGTGGAAATTCCGAAGCTTGGTGGAGAGTGATTTTTTCCCCAACATCCCCGACCCCTCCCAAAATTCAAATTTCTCTGGATTGATCCAAAACATCTTTAAGCTTCACATCGCTTTTAGAGTTGTAATAGAAGCAAAAATAGGAGAGAGAAAGAAAAAATAGACCCCTCGTTATAGAATTGTAGAGTGTATAGAGGTTGTGGAAGAGAGTTATGAGCGATGTTATTAGGTCAAATATCTATATATCTACATATATGTAGATATATATGTTGGTACTACTTAATTGTGTGATCCAAGCACATGTTCTCAAGGCGTTGAACTAAATCCATCAGATGCAGGACAAAAGAAAGGAAAAACAACTCTTATAGGGGGGTTGTTCATAAACTTATTTCATTGCTTCGAAGTGCGCGTGCATACTAATTTTTTCAGAAATTGACAGGCGAAATGTTGACCGAGATAGGGGTTTGAAATGCACCCTCCTCAAATCGTCTGTGAGAGCGATTTTTTACTCTTACTCCCGAATATAAAAAGGTTGGAGGTCCGAGGGGTCCGAAAATTTTAGATTTCTCTAGATTGATCCAAAAAACTTTCGAGCCTCACAGCACCTTTAGAGATATAATGGATGGTATGTCGCAGGAGAGAGGAAAAAATAGACCCACTTTCACACCTCCATAAAGCGTATAGAGGTGATGGAAGCAAGTTATGGGTGTTGTTAGCAGTGCAAATATATCTATATATAGATATATTTGTTATTATTACTTAATTGTGTGATCCAAAGCAACTTCTCCCAGGCGTTGAACCAAACCCATCCAATATAGGACAAAAGAAAGGAAAAATAAGTCTCCAGTAAAATCTGCGGCTGACGGTTTTGAGAGTGTCATACTAAATTTTTAAGAAATTGAGTTATCCAGAAAGGAAAATTTGAGGCTATTTGCATACAAAAAATGATTCTTTTTACATGATTTTGCTAAACAAATCGTTTTAAATGGATGATACCTTTGATCATGTTTCCATTTTGAGGATCGGGTTTGAAAAACTTCAACAGTATCTACCTCTGATAACCGTTGAATGTACGGATGGAGAGATAGAAACCAAAACTCTCAGTCTATTCAACGACAACGAGTCCCTTCTAATGCTTTTTGACGAAAGTATCATCGATAGAGACGATCCTAAGGTGTTGGACGTATCTGATCTGGGCATACGCACAAAGCATATGACACGAATATTGAAGTTTTTGATATACCCTGAGTCCTTTTCTTTTCGTAATGATGAAGGGATTTTCGATCCATATTTAGATCCGGAATCCATGGTTCTTGCCATTGTATTTCTCGATAAGTTTCTATTCACAGATCACTTGGCCAAATTACTCAAGCAGATGGAGTATAGGTATGTTGGGTGTACGTGTTCTGGCGATAGAAAACTCATTGTACCGTTGACGATTCAAATGAAGGCTCACGGAATTAGAGGCGAGTTGTATAAAAAATTACTCAAAAAATCTCGTGGACGACGTTCATAGAAGAAACTGATGAAGAGAATGTGGATAAAGAAAATATAATTTTTGTAAATTATATACAGTTTGGAATTACCGCAAATATGTTTAGTTACGTTCAACAAAAATGAACTTTTTTAACAGCACCAAATAGTAAAATCTGAATGAGTGACATCCAGAGTTTGTTAAGCAATGTTCAAAGAATATGTTCGATGGAGGATGAAGATCTTACAGAGGAGCAGCTACAACGGTTCACAGATAGACTGCTGATACAGGTTCCAAGGGACCGTGAAGCGGACAACACGAAAACGGCAATGTCTCAAGTGGAAAAGGCTTTTTCGGATATAATCCAAGAGGTTGATCAGTAATGAATGCCATCTTGTCCAAACCAGAATAAAATAATTTCTACTGTATTATATATTATTAACATTAATAATATTCACAAGAAAAACATAAATAAATGAAATGTAAAGGATATGTTTTATTTAAGAAATGGAAGTTGCAGCAAAGATGGCTGTGGCAGATTACGTCCGTACAGTAAACAAGGAATGGAACACTCTGATGGGTTATGATGCCATCCGAGGGCTGATGTCTGTCGTACCTCAAAATGCCGACAGTGAAACGTTGGATTTGGCGTCTTCGAGATCTGCCATTGAGGGATTTATCACGGATGAGTGCATGAAAGTTGAAATTTTAGGAGAACCGAGAAGAGAAATCATAACTTTTTTCAACAATTTGTACTTTTCTGGCCTTGATATCCTCCCAGAAACGTGGTGGTGGGAGAATCGCTATCGCTTCAAAAAGTTATTGGCCGTTTCGTTGGCTCTTGAGGGGATAAATCTCGCCTCCTTTGGAGCAACACCGACTATTATGGACATTCCTCAATCGCTGGTCAACATTGCCTCGTTCATAAAATGGCTGGACGTTTCCAGTTTGGAAATGGATCATAAGCGCATGTGCACCCTCGAGATACCAGAGTATGCATCCGTATATACGCGATAGCTGAAAAAAATGAAAAAAAATGCTGTGTTTTTTGATGGTAAGATGGAACACTATTCTTTCACTGAACTTATGAACACAAATCGTGAATTGCTAATTCGGGCATTGGTACATTTGAGCACGCCTGCGTTACTACGTTTTAGGACTGTTTCCAAAGCTGCAAAAGCGGTGTGTGATGACGATTTTTTCTGGAAGTTGAAGAGTGCGCACGATTTTCCTGACAAAGATGACGGAGAAGACCACCGAGGAATGTGGCGTGAGACGTATAAAACGTATTGGGAAGAACTCTCAGAAAAGTTTCTTTCATATGCCGAAGATGGACATCTGAAGTCCGTCGAGTCCCTGTTGCGATTTGGTATCGATCCAAATATCCAAGATCAAAGAGGATGGACAGCTCTTAGTTTGGCTTCTTTGGGGGGACACATCGACATTGTTCGGTTGTTATTGATGGATACGCGCACATTGCTTCAATATTGTCGTCGCCCCGTAGATATTTAGTGAGAAACAACAACGAATTGAACAACAACAAAAAACTCACAACCTAAAAATTGTAATGTCATCCTTGAGGACAGTTATGGAAAAGGTGACGCTCTCGAATTTGAAGAATCTCACGTCCAATCAATATTTGATAGTGACAATAGTAAAAGGAGACGTACAAAGCGCCATTGCTTACTCCCGTTCCATTGGATTTTTGACTTTTGGTATTAGCCGGCGTTTCACCGCACCCTACGTCAGCGTAGAAGGTCTGAGAACTCCCGAAAACGAAGCCTGTTTGAACAGGCTCAGAAGAGGCTTACCCTGTACAGTTAAAAATAGCCTTAGATACGCTTCCTAATTAATACGATATTTTTCACAATAATATTGTGGTAGCGACCAAAACGGTTGATACCACAGCGTAAACGATCCCATATAGTACTCGTCCTCGCAGCCTAACAAGAGACCGTGTTCTTTCGCGTAGCTGTTGAGCTCTTTGAAAGAAAGGAAAAAGGGCGACACGATGTTGGATCGGAGTTTACCTTTCCACACAAAATACAAGCCTCCTCTAGGATTTTTGCGCTCTTCAATTGCGCTTTCTCAGCTCCTCTGGAATCTCTATATGAAGTAGCACTGTTATAGGGTGCGAGAAATCGCGTCGATAGTGCTCCTCAAGGTGTGCAGAGATGTCCATATCCGCGTCTTCGGGATAGAGAATAATTCTGTGCTGATACTGGTAAAAAGCAAGTTTGTATCGTATTTCTTCCATCATCGTTGTTGCAGACTATTATAAGATTACAAAGGCGATTTTATAGAAGATTCATCCATCTAAAAATCATTTTTTACATATTTAATGGTAAATATGTTTAGTAACGTTCAACAAAAATGAACTTTTTCAACAGCACAAAATAGTAAAATCCTAATGAATGACATCAGGAGTTTGTTGAGCAATGTTCAAAGAATATGTTCGATGGAGGATGAAGATCTTACAGAGGAGCAGATACAACGGTTCACAGATAGACTGCTGATACAGGTTCCAAGGGATCATGAAGCGGACAACACGAAACCGGCAATGTCTCAAGTGCAAAAAGCGTTTTCGGATATAATCCAAGAGGTTGATCGGAAATTGTTAGAGGAGAACGCCGAAAAAGCCATCCAGGATTTCCAGGATAATCCAACATATGACACGTTCTATAAGATGTGCGATCTCGTACGTCAGTCCGACGATTGGCAGTGCGGGGAGGCACTAGAAGACGTTGCGGATAAAATACCGGTGTCGGAACTGGAAAAAATCCTCGCCTTTATGGCGACCGAGGGTCGGAAAGAAAAGTGGAGAGAGGGGTGCGAGATCTCTATGTGCGGTATCATCAATTGCCAGAGCTGGATCAACATGAGCGCCGAGAGGATGGAGGTCCTCAGGCCCTATATGGACGGATCGTTCTGGGAACACGCATCCGAGTACGGGTGTTTGCTTGCGCCGAAAGAAATGTCTTCAGAAACGTTTCGCATGGTAATGAACGCCATCTTGTCCAAACCAGAATAAAATGGTGCGAGTTACTAAAATTATGTATATACATATTATGTATACATAATTATCCAAAGTTGCAATTGTACTCTAAGCGTAAGCTATCGATCGCGGTAAACATATAAAAACGGTTAATATTGAAAATTTTATAGTTTAACAGGAAATAAAATCATGGAAAGATATGGACAAATAAGAGTGGGTAGAAGAAAATATGCTCGGGGAGGATACACAGATCCTTCTTTTCCTGGATTTACCCCTGTGATTTGCCTAACGAAAAGCACTGCTTACGGGTCCTTGAGTCCTTACGTCATTACAGATGAAAAGGGTCGAATTATGGAGAATATTTTTCAATATTCCAAGGCCTATGCTCAAGTCCCCAAATCTACACAAACCTATTCTCGTTATGATCACAGAGTCATATGGGATCATCCGGCGGAAATTCATGTCAAGGATGGAGCGCTGACAGATGACTATTGGAATTGGAGAAACAAAGGTATGAATTGCAAAGACGCAGTTCGCTATCCCGTGGGATTTAAACATCGTCACAAGTGCTTATACGCCTTATCGGACAACAACCTTGAAGAAAAATTGGATTATATCAACTCTCGAAAAGAAATCTATCTTCCACTTTATAAGGAATGTATACAAGATCTTCCCCAATTTCTGGAGTTACAACATCGTGTGCAACAAGGTGAGCATTTGTTAATCATTGAAGTGGATGGTCCTCACGAGGAAAGCATGTCGTATTATAAGGATAAATATGGTGTAAATAATGATTTTATCGTTACAAACACCGTTCTTGTCACCCCTGAAAACATGGAAATACTGTTAAACGATGAAACCCATCCGTTTGGACATGGATATTGCTTAGGATTGGCTTTGCTTCAATAAAATATGTATATATACATTCTTAAAACTAGGAATATTATTTGTAGTAATAATATTTCAAAAAATGATTTTTTTAGACTTGCAACAAAATACAAAATGGATAAATGCACAAATTCAGTGTGGGTACTGTATTATTATCGACAGGATGATCCGTTTGGATGTGGACCTGAAGGTGTATTTCATACGGAGGAAGAAGCTATTTTTGCTGCGATGACTAGAGCAGGGAAAGTATATAGAGATGCGAATGGTGTGACAACCTGGTATGAAAACGGTACGGATGAACCGATATCTTTCGACGAATTAAGAGAGATCGTTAAAAATAAAAGTGGCTTTGATCTGCGTTATCCACGCAATATCGACGAATGGTATCGCAATGGTCGTGATCGAACGTATATGATTAAAGAATTCCAAGTAGAAAAAATAGATACAAGCGGAGAGAATATACGAAAGTCCGTCACTGTTGTAATAAACTGTGCAGATTGTGCTATTGAATTATCATCTTCAACGGGAGTGGTGGTAGTGTACGAGGAAGAGTCATTTAAGCATATTTGCGAAAAATGTTCTTCGAGGGAGAACGAATACCGCGATAGATGTTCTTTATGTCACAAGTTGTGTGGGGAAGGATGGATAGGAGGGTATGATAAGGATGGTAGCTGTTTATGCCGTGCTTGCAAAAAGAAAGAATGGAATGAACTGTGTTCGGGTTGTTGTAATTATAGATACAATGATCAACATCCTGTTGGTAATCTCGATATTCGTTTCTGCTCTTCATGTGTCGAAAAAAGAGGAGAAGTGACTCTCGTGTGTAATTACAAGAACCTCCGAGAATATAACGAAAGAAATAAGAAGAAGGCGGATATCAAAAAGATCTTGGAAGAATTTACCGATCTTACCAATGTCAAATTTGATGATACACACCAAGAAGCACGTTTCGATTGTTCCAACATAATTGAAGCCGAAAAAATGCAAAGCAAGATACACCGCAGAAGGGGTTTCCATCCGACGGTAAACATAAGTTACAAGAATGGAAAGTATAAACCTATTTGTACTTATATAGTAAAGTAAAGATAAATTGGACAAATTTTTGTTT
>SDBV01003837.1_pt1 | contig 21864 bp, 26 predicted proteins | sample 2277081 | NCBI WGS metagenome assembly SDBV01 (sample SAMN10402039, study PRJNA504765) | marine sediment metagenome | isolation source: marine sediment core GS10_PC15, 223 cmbsf | place: Arctic Ocean: Southern Knipovich Ridge | collected 2010 | reverse complement strand
TCAGATAGAGGCTGAGCTGCTGCCCAAAGTGACAGCAGCGGACCCCCATAATCTGGTGAAGGCTAACACTGTTCGTAACTATCTGCAGATAAGCCGATTGTGCCAGCTTGCTTCCCTCGAACGAAAGGAGAGTCGGTTGATCCATTATAGAGAAGAGTACCCGTACCGGGACGACATTAACTGGCTGAAATGGGTCATCCTAAAACGGCAGGACTCAGGGGTAGTAGTAAGGACTGAGCCCGTTCCCCTTGAACGATACCGGTTTGTGCCGCAGGAACGGGTGAAGATTCCCGCTAAAGTGAATTTCGGTGAGGCTCATAGGCCTCACCTAGATAAAACCAATTAAGATGCTCGCTCTTGGTAGAAGGTTAGCATTATTGGGAATCCGATTTTGGTCAAAAATGGGCAAGGAGGAGAATTTGTGGCCATAGAAAGTATTAGCACTGACCTATGCAGAAGAGGATGTTCTATCTGTGTAAATAGCTGCCCTGTGGATGTCTTGCGTCTTGATAGCCAGGGCAAAGTGTATATCGCTTATCCCCAGGATTGCTACGCGGGTTCCTATTGTTCCTGGTGCGCAATGGATTGCCCTGTGAAAGCTATCTCCGTTTCACCCGAAACGTCATTACCATGGATTAGCTCCTTTTACCCATAGGCATGCGTGAGGACTATACTAAAATATTATCTTCTAACTTCCTGGCTACACAACATACTATTTTGTTATGGCTAGTCAATCCTAAGAAAGTAACTTCTCACAGGATGGGGATCGTAGCTCACATGAATCGCAATAACTGGACATTGGATTTTCTTCCCAAGCTCTAAAAGTCCCCCATTGCTTCTTAACTCACTGGCTTCATTCCAGACATTCCGATAGATATCGTAATGGCATTGCAGCACCTCGCTGTCATACGTTAAAGGGTCATATGAGTCAGCTTTGGCAATTAACTTCCCAAACCGGGCCATTAGCGTGTTCTTGTCCCCAATAGCAGGGGCCTCCAGAGTTCCTATCAGTAAAAGAGCTTCCGCTCTCTCTTCTTCACTAAGCCGACTTAGCCTCGTTTTCATTATATTTGCCGCGTATTTTTCTTCGTAGGGCCCACTTCCAATGAGTATGAGTTTTGTCACGAACGAATGGTGCTAAGCGGCAAATGTAAAACCGAGCCACGCACCCCAAGACCAACCAATCAATGTTACGGGTAGGTCCCCGTTCTCTTTCAGTACGGTATGTAACTCTTGGATCTGCCCTTCGAGAGATGTTGCCGTTTGAAGTGGCTCCAAGACGCCCCTAACCGAAGAAAGTTCTCGAGCAACAAAGGCCCCATTTCCCCACCTGCACCCGGTCCCCCATGAAGGACAGTTATATTGAAAGGCTTGGTTCCGTATATTCTAAGGTTCACTACGGTTAAAGGTACTCCTCTTTCTAAGAGCTGCTCAGCGAAATAGTGACGGAAAGAATGCGTGTGTATTCTTAAACCCGCCTTTTTACTCCATGTAGATACTTTGTCAGTGATGGGTCTTTCAGTCAGACCAAAGACACTAGCGGTCAGTTTCATATCCCTGATATACGCAGATAGGTCGTTAACCAGGGAACTCACCAGCGGGACGGTACGGTCCTTGCCACCTTTATCTTTACGGACGATGACTACCTTTTGTTTAATATGGATATCTCTAACGATTAAATGGGCAAGTTCACTACGTCTGAGTCCGGTCATAGTGACAAACCTGATAAGCAGAATATCTCTTATTACCGTCCGCTTGTGAGTATTCTTATTACGTATTACATCAATCAAATGCTCGATATCACTCGGCTCGACATATTGAGGGAGGGACTTGGGTTTTTTCGGTCTGATATCTAGGCTTTCTCCGTACCATTCCATGAATCCACGTATCATACCTGCATATCGTACCAGTGTTGCCTGGGCATGGTTGGTATATCGAGTGAGGAACTGCGCTGCTAGTTCTACCGATGGTGGAAACTCGCCTCAAAACTGCCGGAATTTATCAAGGACGAGTGTGCACTGGTCAAACTGCCCCGGGGTCAGTCTGACCTTGAGATGGTCGTAGTAGAGCGTAAAAAGTTCGTGGTTTGTCTTGCGCTTCAGGGAAAGTCGGCGTTTAGCTTTTTCGTCCAACAGCACCTCGAGCAATGCTCTGACGCTTAACTCTCCGATTGCTAAATCTAATGGTGGAGCTGAGGGGACTCGAACCCCTGACCTCTTCCTTGCAAAGGAGGCGCTCTCCCAACTGAGCTACAGCCCCACTTATCACAATATTATAGCAACAAAGGGTCTTATTCACAATTTACCCACCACAGATACCATACATAAAATAGGGATGCCAAACTAAAGCAGATTGAAAGGGGTGAAGATTAAGCCTACAGATTCTTAACCATATAGTCCCTCTGTGAGCTGTAGCCAAACTCAGAGCGATAGTATTCTTTCGCTCCCGTGCCACTCAAAACCACTATTTGTCCTGCCTGAAACTCGTCACCAGCGATTCGCTCAGCCTCCCGGAGTAGTGTCTTACCTAAACCCTTATGCTGAACTGCCTCGGGTTTCTGCTCACTGAGGGGAACCTCAGGCCCAAATATATGTAGCTCCCTTATTAAGGCTAGGGTTCCCTTAACCGTCTGCCCCAGTCTAGCTATGGACTTAGATTGAATCCTCATTCGCAATAAGCCGAATAGCGTTTCATTTTCATCCTCAAAGGAGAGTAAAATCTCCTTACCCTCTGAAGCTTCATAATCCATTCTCACCATACGAGGTTCGCCTATTTCCCAGCCATCCTGTGCCCGGTGACCATACTCCCGACACCTGATGCACCTACATTCAAGAGCCTGCCGCTTCATTCGCTGTCTAATCACCCCCCGCAGCGAATCCCGGCAACCAGCCACAATAAACTTGGCTGGGATGTCACGCATTACCCTCGAGATTCTGACATACTTGGGCACAATAGACTTGATGTCAACAAGTAGGTTAATCATAGTACTAACATCGTATGGCCGGTAGCGCTCATCCCGATACCACCTCTCCAGCTCGGTGCCCTCCACTACCATAGTAGGGTATAGCTTCAAGCCATCTGGTTTAAAGCTGTCATCGCTGAATAGCCTTGCCGATAGCTCCAAGTCCTTCTCCGGGGTTGAGCCGGGTAGCCCTGGCATCCAGTGGTAGTGCACCTTAAAGCCATGCTCCCTGAGCAAGGCAGTAGCTTTAACTACATCTTCCACTGTGTGCCCTCTTCTTACCAGCCGATAGATTTCATCATCTAGAGTTTGAACCCCGAGCTCTACCCTGGTGGTGCCAAACTCGAGCATCCTGTTTATCTCCTCTTGCTGACACCAATCAGGCCTGGTCTCTATGCACAGCCCGGTGCAACGGTAGCCGGCTGTTTCGTTAAGTCGCTTTGCCTCTTCCAAGGTGGCCGACTCCTCACCATTTAAGGCATCATAGCAGTCTTTAATAAACTGGTATTGGTAATCCCTTGGACAAGCCAAAAAGGTACCACCCATTACTATCAGCTCAATTTTATCCGTGGGGTGTCCCATTTCAGTCAGGACTTTTAGCCTTAGCTTAATCTGCCTCTTAGCATCGTAGTCGCATCTTTTACCCCGTAGCACCGCTGGCGACTCCGGGGTATAGCTCTGGGGTGTAGCCTGGTAGGTAGGGCAATATATGCATTGCCCCGGGCATTCCATAGGTAAGGTCATAACTGCCACCGGGGTAACTCCGGATATAGTTCTTGCAAATTTCCTCATATTATGCTTCCCTTAAGTAATAATCAGTTTAGCAGATTTCAGCCTATGGCAACAAACAGAGCTGTATTCGACCGGATAGCCCCGAGCTGGTATAACTTCAGGCACTGGTCTATATTTCGTAACGAGCTGGAATCGCTAGCACAGCGGTGGCAAAAGGGCCGGCTGCTTAATATTGGCTGTGCTCATGGACCAGACTTTCTACCCTTCAAGCAGGATTTTGAGCTACATGGTGTTGACTTTTCCACTGAAATGCTAGGGTTTGCTCGAAAATACTCCCAAAAATTCAAGTTTGCGGTAAACCTGTCGCTAGCTGATGTCGGCTATCTTCCCTACCCTGATAAAACCTTTGACTGGGCAATCTCGGTAGCCACCTACCACCATATAAGATACTCGGAGGAGAAGCAAAAGGCGTTCTATGAGTTGTGGCGAATATTAAGACCCGGCGGTGAAGCTTTTATTACTGTATGGAACCGGTGGCAGCCCCGGTTCTGGCTCAAACCAAGACAGGTAGCCATGCCCTGGCGGACAAAGGGTGAGACCCTTTATCGCTACTATTATCTCTTCTCCTACCCTGAACTGGAGAAGTTAGCGAAAAAAGCTGGCTTTGAGGTAATAAAATCCTTCCCGGAAAGCTCCTACCGCTTCCCGATAAAGTTCTTTTCCAGAAATATATGCCTGCTGGTGAAAAAAGGCTATTAGAGCCTCTTTATTCCATCTTCTGTCTCAATATCATGACGACCACTCCCGAAACGAGCAAGGCAATGACCACGAAGAAATCCATGGCGAGCTGCGAGGTGTCAGTACCAGCGAACCCTATCACCGTTAGCCAGACTACGGCTCTCGATATCAGTGTAAGACACCCAGAAATAAACAGAATCCAAGCCGTTATTGATGCTAGAGCCTTAAATATAGATGGCATTTTCTCCTCCTTTTGGTTTTATTTAATGCCAATATTATACCACTGGTTGTCAAGTGCTTATCTCTTTATAATTGACAATGTTACCACCCATAACTATGATAAGTCGGACAGCAATGGAAAAGCATATGAGCAAAAACAGGAGGTTACCGCAAATGCTTATCCCAACGATAATCATGGGCGTAATTGCCATTATCCTTCTTTTTATTGGCTATCAAAAAGGAGGCGGGGAACATATTCTAGGCTTAAAATCAGCCGGGAATCTGCTAATACAGATTATCCCTTTACTAATTTTCGCTTTTATTATAGCTGGTATGATTCAGGTTCTTATTCCTGGTGAAATGATATCCCAGTGGGTAGGTGCGGAATCTGGTTTCCGAGGTATTTTGATTGGTACAGGTATTGGTGCTATTACGCCAGGTGGCCCCTACATTAGCTTACCAATCGCCGCCGGACTCTTGCGTGCTGGAGCGAGTATAGGAACCATGGTAGCATTTATGACAGCATGGTCATTAATAACGGTTTCCCGACTGCCACTTGAGATAGGTTTAATGGGTTGGAAATTCACGCTAATTCGTCTGGCATGCACCTTTTTCTTCCCTCCGATAGCTGGACTACTAGCCAATCTATTATTTGCGCGTACCAGTGTTATTTAAGTAATGGCAAAAATAGTAGCAACACATTAATCAGGAAGGAAAAACCACAAAGGAGGCAGTCCAGTTATGATAGTCAAAATCAAATGCCCTAAGTGTGGCACCGAGGGCAGTTTATCTCTGATCGAGTCAAGCTATCAGGGTCCGTACCGATGCTGGAAATGCAGGGAGTTATTCACGATTAAGCTGAAAAATAACGAGCTCAAGTCCTGTGAACCCCTCAGCAAAGAGGAATTTGACAGACAACAGGAAATAGAAGCTCTGAAAGCCAAATTCAGACAGCATGACTAATTAAAAAAGGAGGGTATCATGCCGGTAGTTATCGTGGAAATGTGGGAGGGACGCACCATTGAGCAGAAGAAGCAGCTCGCGGAGGGTATAACCTCAGTAATAGCTAATATGGGTGTTCCCCTAGAGGCAATACAGGTTATTATCAAGGATAACCCCAAGCACAACTGGGCAATCGGGGGTAAACTGGCTTCAGAAAGCCCTCATAAATAGAAGTATTAAATCTGGCGTTGGTCAGGGTTGGCACTTTGAAAACCGGGTACTGGCTACGGCTTTATTCCAGCGTCTTCCTCACTTTCATGGCTACAACGGAGAGAATGATAGCAGTAATACCTATCGCCTCAGCGGCAACCTGAGCCTGCCATCCTTCTTGTATCCCAAACCCTGCTGCAGCCCACGTTATAAAAGTTGTGAGCATCCATCCGCAGCCTGTAAGGAACAATATCCAGACAGTTATTGAAGCTAGAGCTTTGAATATGTTTGGCATTTTCTCGCCTCCTTTCTGATTTTATTTTATGCCACTATTATAACACTGCTTGTCAAGCATCTGGCTTATTGCGCGTCTAGACATAATGCCGGGAATATGGTTTAATTAAACCTTAGAGCTGAGATAAGGGGTGACCAGTGGAAAATGGTGGCTTTGATATAGGCGGAAACCTGATAATCCTGATACCGTTAATTCTTATCATATTGTTCAATATCTTCTTCAGGAGGCGCAGGGGGGAGAGGACACCGGTAGAGATAGTTGACAGCTTATACGCCGATGTGGTTGCTAATCAGCAGATTATTGAATCTTTTAATGTTCAGTGGCGACCCAAGAAATTTAAGATGGGTAGCTGGAATAGAAATAAGGCTAGATTGAATTTTCTTGCCCAGGAGCTGCAGACTAATCTAACACATGCCTTTGAGATAGCGGAGAGCTTTAATCAGGATATGGATGCGGCTAAAAAATATAAGTCGTCTAGCTACCTGTCAGGTATTTCCGTTGAGAAACTGAGAGGACCTCTTGACCGGTGTCGGCAGGGAATTGAGGAGTGGACACGAGAAAATAAAGACCAGGTAGCGACGGCACAGCGACGCCGTGGGCTGTTTTCCTGAAACTATTAACCACTTACATATCTGCCTTTTAATGAAAAAGTCCTTTAGCTGGCTATCATGCTCATTAACCATTGTGCTTATCGTTTTAGTCCCTTTATGGTGGCAGTAAAAATAGAGTATCCCCTTTGGTCAAGGGAGTTAAGGAATGAGGTTGACAGGCAACCTTTACAATGCTACAGAAGACAAAAATGAGTAAGATAGTTAGCAACGATAGGCAGGCTGGAAAAAAGGCAGACCGATTAAGGAATAAGACAATTCCTCTATTAACACTCCTTCTCGTTATAGCTATTACGGTTGGCATCTTCTACTTTTACACACACTATCCAGATAGGGTTAACGAACTGAAAAACTATGGCTATTTGGGTGCCTTCTTTATCAGTCTTATCTTGAATGCCACTATCATTTTACCTGCGGGCAATTTCCTAATACTTTCTGCTTTTGGTGCTCTTTTGCCCTCGGCTACTATAGTTGGGCTAGCTGGCGGGGCTGGGGCAGCTATAGGGGAGATAACCAGTTATATAGCCGGCTACAGCGGGCGCGGGCTTGTAGGAAAAGGGAAGATGTATATCAGGGTGGAGAACTGGGTAAGGAAATGGGGAACTGTGACTATCTTTCTCCTCTCCCTGGTACCATTTTTCTTTGACCTAGCCGGGATAGCGGCTGGTGTCCTTCGCCTCCCCTTCTGGAAGTTTTTGATTGCCTGCTGGCTGGGCAGGACCATACTCTACATAGGTATTGCCTGGTTAGGTGTTCCGTGGTGGGAAGCAGTGCTACCCTACCTCAGTTAACTATGCCCCTTGATTCTCGTTAGCAGCGCTGAGCCGACGAGAAAATAGATAAAACTCGCCCCAAGCATAACAGAGTAGCCCAATCCAGGACTATAGGCATTAAAGAAATCAATGACCGGTCCAATGAGGCGTGCCAGGGCAGCACCGCCAGCAGTAGCCAGATTAGTCAGCCCGAGGTATCTTGCCTCCTCACCCTTAACTACCAAATCTGTAGCTAGAGCCCAGTTAGTGCTCATAAAAGCGCCAAAGGAGATTCCCATAAGACCACCGCCGAACATTATAACCGTGTAGTTATGCTGAAAGAGGAATATTAACGCAATACCCAGAGCGCCGAGGAGCCCCGAAGTAACCGCAATTGGGCGGCGCCCTATCCTATCAGACAGACGGCCGGCGGGATAGACCACAGCTAGCATGCCGGCAACCGCCACTATTGAAAACCTTGCCGTTGCCGCGGCTGGATTGGCGACACTAACAACATCCCTGAGGAAATATAGAGCAAAGGTCTGCAAGGTAGTGAACGCCATAAGGATAAAGAGGCGAGATAGCAGAAACCAGAGAAAATCACGGTTTGCCTTGACATCAATCTTGAAACTTTTGTACAGGGTTGATAGTAAGGTCAACCCAGGGCCGCCAGTTCCAGGTCGCTCCTTCACTACCAAGATAGTGGCAAGCATGGCACCCAGTAAAAGAATAGCCAGTGCACCCAAAGCCAGCCATAACCAGTCAACACCCTCACCGGCAGAGTAACGCCCCATAAAGAGGGCTATCGGGTATAAGAGGGCAACCCCGCCCAATATCTCAAGCAGGCTCTTCACTCCTGAGGCTAGTCCCCTCCTGCCCTCCGGGACAAGGTCGGGAATAAAGCCCTGATACGGACCCTGCGCTGTATTACCGCTAACCTGCAACAGACAATAAAAGACAAGGATAGTTAAGAAACTACCAGCAAACCCTATCCCAGGCAGAAACAGCATAGCCAATATAGTGCCCAGCAGGATGTAGGGTCGTCGGCGCCCCCAGCCAAAGCCAGAACGGTCACTAATCGCTCCAGCTATCGGCTGAACGGCTATCGCCACAATCAAGCCCGTAAAGGTAAGAAGCCCAAGGTAAGTATTCTTCTCCGACTCGGCAACAAAGTCCAGTAGCCGTAACGGCAAAATAATGCTATGTAAGCTACTCCAAAGGGCAGCTAGGGCAAAACCAAAGACAGTAATTTTAATGTAGTCAATAGAGCCAAATCCCTTAGTACTGCCACCTATGCCGGTATCACTTGCCATTCTATTCCTGCGCTAAAGCATAGCAGAGCCAAGACAAAGAGACAACACTCCAAGCGGATAAATGACGATGAAAGACCGTTTAATTATTGCTATAATACTTGATTAAACCCGCCTTTTACCCCATAATACCTACTAGAGAGATATGAAAAGGCTAAGCATCGGTAAAATAAGAGGCTTGCAACAGATTGCAAATCAGGATGGCATCTTTATTATGTGCGCTATGGACCATCGTGGCTCGTTACGCAGGATGATTGATAGCGAGCACCCGGAAGAAGTCAACTATGAAGAAATGGTTAAGTACAAGCTGGAGCTGTGCTCTAGCCTGGCTAAGTACGCCAGTGCGGTGCTACTTGACCCTATATTTGGTGCTGCTCAGTGCATCAGTCATAGCGTCTTGCCTAATAATACCGGGCTCGTGGTTAGTATAGAAGCCTCTGGCTATGGTGGCGGAAAGGAACACCGCGTAACCAAATTACTGGAGGGGTGGAATGTTGAAAAGATTAAGCGAATGGGTGCCTCGGCAGTAAAAATTCTGGTTTATTATCGTCCCGATTTGAGGCAGCTGGCAAGCAAGCAGTTGAACATAGTCAATACGGTAGCAAAGGAATGTATAAAATATGACCTCCCCTTCGTAGTAGAACCGATGAGCTATCCTGCTGGCAATGAAATTGATAATCCGCAAGAGTTCGCTGCTTTAAAAGAACAACTGGTGATTAAAACTGCCCGGGATATCACCACCCTACCAATAGATGTGCTAAAGGCTGAGTTCCCTGCTGACCGGCACGACAAAAGGGATAAGACTGAACTTATTAACCTCTGTCAACAGTTAGATATGTCATCACCGGTTCCCTGGGTAGTCTTAAGCGCTGGCGTAGACTTTGAGGTTTTCTGCCAACAAGTAGAAATTGCTTGTCAGGCTGGAGCCTCAGGATTTCTAGGTGGTCGTGCAATCTGGCAAGAAGCAATGTACATCGATAATGCACAAGAAAGGGTCAAATATCTATCAACTGTGGGAGCAGATAGACTAAAAAAGCTGACTGAAATAGCTAACAGATATGCTGTGCCCTGGTATAGGAAGCTTGGATTATCCAGCCATGAGTTAGCACAGACATCAAAAGAGTGGTACCATGAATATTGAAATGAGAGGGGCATTATGATTGCTACCATTACCCTTAATCCCAGCCTGGATAGAACAATTACCGTTCACGGATTAATAGTAGATGAAGCAAACCGGTGGACCAGCTTGCAGCGCTATGCCGGGGGCAAAGGCATAGATGTGTCACGGGCTATTCATGAGATGGGTAGCAGAACTATGGCCTATGGATTCATCGGTGGTCCCGATGGCAGAACCATGGAAATACTGCTTGATGAAGAAGGAGTGCCATTCAGCTTCACCCCCATTGAGCAGGAAACACGCACTAATTTCATTATTACTGATACCAGAACATCTCAGCAAACCAGAATTAACGCCCCCGGCCCCCACATCTCAAAGAAAGAATTGGAGAGGCTGCTCAGAAAATTGAGGGGAATTCACCCCCAGCCGGATATGATAGTAGCTGGCGGCAGTGCACCACCTGGAGTTCCGGTTAACATCTATTATGATATAGTCCTCGAAGCTAAGAAAAATGGGGTAAGGGCAATAGTAGACTCTGAAAGTCAATGGTTAGAGGAAGGTATAAAAGCTAAGCCCTACCTCATTAAACCAAATATCCACGAGGCTGAGGAGCTACTCAAGAGAGAACTCCCTACTGAAGAGGCAATCATCCAAGCAGCGCTTGACCTGGTTGAGACAGATATTGAGGTTGTGGTCATCTCAAGGGGGAAAGACGGTCTTATTGCCGCTACCAAAGAGCGGATGGTAAAAGCAGTCCCACCCCCAGTAAAGATACGGAGCACGGTGGGAGCTGGCGACTGCACTATAGCTGGGCTTGCCTTAAAGCTAGCTAAAGGAGAGCCTTTAATAAAAGCCTGCCGATTGGCAGTGGCTATGGGTAGTGCCACCGCGTTAACTCCCGGCGTTGAACTGTGCCATAAAGCTGATGTGGAAAGATTACTGCCACAAATCACTATCCAAGAGATAGCGACTAAGCAACGGGCTAAAACTTTCTTCACTATCTAAAACTAGAGCATGGCTATTTTCCTTTTGACCGCCACAGCCCAAAGCGTCGTGCTAGTCTACCTCTTCCCCGTCTGTACCTTCCCGTCCCTCCCTCTCCTGCCTCACTAATAGCCTCTGCTTCCACCAAACGGACATAAATAGCATCAGCTATTTCTTTGTCTACGGCAAACTGCGTCTGGCGAACTTGAAAGACATAGGAGGGGAAGCTCTGAATAAGGCTTACGGGTGCTCCGGGAAGTATGCCCATAGCCATCAGCTTCTGAAGTTTACTTGACTCTGGCGCATAGATATAGGCTACCTTGCCTTTTTGTCCCTGAAGTAGCTGTGAAAGGGGAGCAACGACTTTTTGTGCCGGCGTTTCTTCTTGCTGGCAGCACCTTCCCGGCGGTATTGGCTTGCCATGGGGGCAGATTTTAGGATGCCCCAATAAAATGCAGATACTTTCATCCAGCCCTCGGTCAAGTAAGTGCTCAAATTTGCATGCCTTCTCATGGATGAGCACATCTCTGGTGCCCAGAACATCGGCCAGTAGACGCTCAGCCAGTCGGTGTCTCCTAACTACGCTTGTTGCCTCAGGTCGCCCCTTGCTGGTCAACTTGACCCGGTCATCATAGAGGGAGATATAGCCAGCCCTGAGCAATTGCTCTATGGGCTTCTTCTTACCTCCCCCCAGATCATCTAAGGGAAGAGAATCCTCCTTCTCCTCTTCAGTGCGAATCCACAGGGTCTCTAGAATCTCTTCAGCTTTTTCCTCTAATTCCAATGCCTCGCCTCCTCCAGGCCTTGAAGGCCTTTATTAGTCTTGGTTCTATAGGCACATCATAGCCGCAGTTAGGACACCTCACCATATGGCAAGCCCCGGCCAGTGGGCACCCCTTGCAGGCGGCTTTACCCTTCTCTTCTTGAAATTGACAGCCACAAAGAGGACATTTCATAGTGACACCCCCAGGGCAGTAAGGACAAGATTGAGAATGAATCCCACGAAAAAGGCGAAGGGAAAGATAAACAGGGCGATGGCTAGCGCTGTTTTAACTCCCCTCTCTTTCAGCATCACCGAGAACTGAGCAATGCAGGGGATGAAAAGGGTGAGGGTAACCGCAGCTACCACCAGTGGTACCCCCAATAGCACCCCTGAGCTATGGAGGTCATATAACCCGGCGGCACCGAAATCCCGCCTGAAGAAGCCATAAAGAAAGGCGATGGCGGCCTCCGGGGGCAGGCCAATAAACTCAACCAGAGGCTCAAGTCCGCTGATGAAAAGGTCAAACACCCCGGTTAGCTTTCCCAGCCAGAGCAAGATGCTGGCGAGGATGAAAAAGGGCAGCACTTCAGTGAAGTACCACTGCAGCCGGGTATAGGTTTTAACCAGCACATTGGATATTTTGGGCAGCCTCAGCGGCGGCATCTCCATGTAAAAGCTGGCTCTCTCTCCAGGGATAATTTTAGCTGCCAGGTAGCCGACAAGCAAAAATACCAGGGCTATCACTCCAATCCAGATGAGGAGTGCCGGCCCGTTGCCGGACAGAATGGCGAAAATAACCCCCAGTTGGGCTGAGCAGGGAATGGCTAAAGCCAGGAGAAGGGTGGTAATAACCCTCTCCCGCCTCGTCTCCTGGGTTCTGGTGACAATAGTGGCCATAGTGTCACAGCCGAATCCCAGCACCATAGGTATTACCGCCCGGCCGTTGAGCCCGATTGTCTTAAATATCCTGTCAATGAGCATCGCCAGTCTGGGAAGATAGCCACTGTCTTCGATTATAGAGAAAACAATAAAGAAGGTGCCCACGATGGGGAGGATTATGGCAAAAGCGTAGCTGAGCCCCAAGGTGATAATCCCATATTCGCCAACAAACAAATCCTGAAGAACCTTGAAGGGGATAAGACTGACAACAAAGTCAGTAGCCCAGGGGTTGAGCCACGCCCCGAATACAGTGCTCTCAATGAAGTCAACCAAGGTCTGGGCGCCAAAGACCCCGACAAATTGATATAGACCGAAATAGAGAACCACAAGGAGGATGGGAACCCCAGTTATGGGATTCATCATAGCACGACTCAGCCTCTCAGCAAACCCTCGGCTGGGTCTCTCCCCTGAGGTCACTGCTGTGGATAGGATGCGCCGTACCGCTTGCTGCCGCCGCAAGGCGATAATGTAGCTTAGGGGCTGACTGTAGCTGGACCTGGCTTGAGACACGACTTCTTGAATCGACTTATAATCCGAGGAGGTTTCCTGCTCTCTGACCTGGCTCTCTATTTGATGGTCTCCCTGGAGCAGGAGCAGCCCGATAGTCCTTGTGGAGACACCGTAATCGCCCTTAAGCAGGCTTCCAATCTTGGCTAGTGCTGATTCCAGAAACTCATCATACTTGAACCGGGCGGCTTTGTCTTCTAACATATTCTATCAGCCCTCTTCGTAATGCCTCCATACCGCGGCTGGTAGTAGCCACAGTGGCAACTACGGGGATGCCCAGTTCCTCTTCAAGCCTGTTGATGTCAACTTCTATCCCGGCTGCTTCGGTTTCATCCATCATGTTCAGGTCCAAGATAATGGGAAGTCCGGCTTCGATGAGCTGGAGGGTAAGGGGTAGCATCCTCTCCAGATTCTTGGCATCCACCACCTGTAGAATTACCTCGGGTTTCTCTTCCAACAGTATTGACCTGGCTACCCGTTCCTCCTCAGTGATAGGCAGGAGGGAATACATCCCTGGGGTATCCATCACCTCAAATTCCTCACCTTCAATCTTCGCTTTGCCCCTTGACACATTTACCGTTGTGCCCGGATAGTTAGAAACGGTAACGTAGGCCCCGGTAAGACTATTGAAGACCACGCTTTTCCCCACGTTCGGGCTGCCGACAATGCTTATCTTTTTGAGGCCATTGCCCTCTATGGGCATCCCTTCCCCATGACAGCCGTCACCTCGCCTGCCAAAGCTGAAAGTATTCAGTATTTTCCGCCAGAGAGTCATCTTTATAACCCCCCTTGTTACGCCACCTGCTGTCTCAACCGAGTCTCAACTTCTTCACTCACCTTGATGGGACGGAAGTAAAACCCTAAAGCCAAAGCCAGATAAACAACGTAAGCGACCACTTCCACCAGAGCCGGATTACCGTTATAGCCGAGGATAGCCTTCAGAAATAGTCCAAAGGTTGATTTTTCCGGAAGGATATGGTTGATGTCCCAGATATACTCCACCAAGGGTGGGATAATTCCCGCCTCAATGAACTCGTGAATTCCATAAGCCAGCAAGCCGGCAGCAAACGCAATAAGTACCATGCTTGTCACGTTGAAGAAGGTCCTCAGATTGAGTCTCGATGAGCCCTTATATATGCTGTAGCCTATTACTATGGCTATAACCAGTCCCAGAAAGCCACCTGCGGTAAACAAGACCGGTGATTCGGCTACCCTGGTGGCAGCAAAGAGGAAGAGCACCGTCTCAATCCCTTCCCTTACCACTACCACGAAGGCTAGTATGACCAAGCCTAACGATGAGCCACGGGTAAGCACCGATTGTATCTGAGCATGTAAATGGGCTTTGAGATTGATTGCCTGCTTACGCATCCAGAATATCATCCAGGTAAGGATGCCAACAGCAAGAAACATGGCGATGCCTTCAAATATTTCTTCAGCTCGACCACTGAACTCCACAGCTAGACGCCAGAAGGCGGCACCGGCAATCAGGCTGACTAACACCGCCAGTGAGGTTCCAATCCAGATAGGTTTGAAGCTCTGTCTGTTGCCGGTTCTGGCCAGATAGGCCAGGATAATCCCGATGATGAGGGCGGCTTCCAATCCCTCCCTTAGCGTAATTAAAAATGAACTGAGCATTTAACTATATCTCCTTATATTTCTTCAAAATGGTTGCTTTACTTTTAAACGCAAACCCGTCTTATTTGCAACAAGTACGTAAAAAAAATTATTTCTGTTTCCGGCGGCACTTTGAGCAATATCCGGTCACGCGAATCTCGGTTTCGGCGATATCAAAATCTCGGGCTTCAGAGACATTCCTCTTGATATAGCTGGACAGGGGATGCTGGAATTCAATAACCTTGCCACAGCCAAGGCACATCAGGTGGTGGTGTTCGGCAGATGGTTTTACTTCATAATGATGATGGGCGTCATCAAAATGGAGCTCTTCTATCAGGCCCATTTTTTTGAACATATGTAGAGCACGATAGACGGTGGACAGGCTAATTCGGTATCCCTTCTCGCGAGCCTGGCGATAGATTTCGTCAGCATCCAGATGCCCTTGCTGGATAATTTCCAGAATCAGGGCACGGTTATCGGTAACCCGCATCCCGGCATCTTTTAATGTTTTGTAGCTGGCAGTTGGCATCTCACTACCCCTTTATGCGAATGCTTCCTATTTGCATATATGATTATAAAGCACCACCACATTTTTGTCAAATGGAAGTGTCCTTCGCAACGAAACGGGGCTACAGGCGTAGAGTCGCTAGTCGCCTTTTTATATCAGGTGTAGCCGCTTGCGCTGCCAGCCCCACCCTTCTTTTAGTCAATTAAACCTCAATCCCACAGTTCTTCAATATCATTTTTCGCTTGTTTCTTAATTCCGGACTGGTCGGTGGAGGTAAATTCCTTGTAAGACTGTGCGGAGCCGTAATCTCGCACCCTGATTACCACCGGCATCGGCACGGCATGGCCGAAGATGAGTGCCTGCTGCTTGGATTCCAGCCGGGACAGCACCGATTTGAGGGCGCTCTTGCCGGATACGCCGGCGAGCACGCTGTCAACGTCCTTTTCATTGTCCAGAAGGCAGGTTATTTTGGTGCCTATTTGCGACATGACCTCGGCATCGATGCTGCTGGGACGCTGGTCAATAACCAGCAGGGTGACGTTATATTTGCGCATCTCGCGGGCAATGGTGCCGAATATAGTATAGCTGGCTACTTCCGGGTTGAGGAATTTGTGCGCTTCCTCAATGGTTATCACCAGAGGAGTGGGTGAGGCGATGTCCTCGCCCATTGCCTTCTCCATTCTCTCGCGGTATTGGGCGTAGATGCGGCGGGTCAGCAGGTTAGCCACCAGGACGTAAGCTGTAATATCTGTATATCTGCCGAATTCCAGGACTACGTTTATACCCTGGTCAAGGTAGCCCAGTATGCGCTTAACCGCGTTATCCTGGGCATGGGGCACGACAAAGGGCAGCCGCTGAATGGTTGCCAGCCCGCGCTGCAGGCTCTGAAAGGTGCTTTCGTGTATGTTGAGCCCTTTCAGTAACTCTCCGATTTCCTCGGAGTCCTTGAGGCTGATGGTTTCATCCAGCCAGTTATTGCCGAAGCGACGGTGCAACTGGTAAGTCGCCTCCACGGCTAAATCGGTGAGGTTCAGTACCTGGCGCAGCAGGCTTATATCTTCCGGCTTTATCTCATCGTAGCCTATCCTGACTACGAAGTCGGTGCTTACCTTGCGCCGCCTTGAGTTTTCTTCGTCGAGGGTAAACACAGCTACCTTTGACGGGAAGAGCTGTTTGAGTGCCTTAACTGAGCCCCCTCCCTCCCTGGTGCCTGCCCAGCCATATTCGCTGTGCATATCAAATATCAGGTTTACCGCGGCGCTCTTCTGCAGCATGCCGATGAGCAGCATTCGGGTGAGGAAGGTCTTGCCGGTACCGCTCTTGCCGAAGATGCCGTTGGAACGCTTGACCAGCTCGGGCAGGTTGAGGCAAATCTTGGTCTCCATATCCAGCGGATTCCCGATGTGGAATCTTTTTTCATCCTCCTTGCCGAAGACCAGCTCTATATCCTCCTGCGAAGCTAAATTGACCACTGAGAAGTGGCTGGGGACGGTCTTCACCGGTTGAGGCCCTTCAACCATGCTGTCATCATCGCTGCCGATGGTGAGCATGGGCGATACGTGAATAGTGCCGTAGGCGCTGGTTCCCGCCAATACCTCGGAGATAAAGGGGTCGGTGACGTCGGGTGGAGCCAGGGTGAGCCTGGGGTCGGTTACTTCCAGGCTGACATCGGTTATCATGCTGAAGAAGCGCCGCTTCTGCCCTTCGATGGTGACGTAGCGTCCCACTGCCATATCCTCTACCGATACCGTGCTGTCCAGCCTTATGTCCACGCCGCTATCCAGCGAACCGGAGATGACGATGCCCATTCGTTCAGCCATTTTTAATCCTCCCCAGAATAGACTTGAGCTGGTTATACTGTCCGCCGAGCAGGGTAGCCAGTTCCTTGCCCGCCGCTACCAGGAAGGCGTGGCGGTCTTCATGCGCCCGGCTCATCCGGCGCAGAGAGGCGGCGACCAGTTCATCCATGGGAACGGGCAGATGAGTGTTTATCAATATATTGAGGAAGTCAAAGGACTGGCTGAACTCCTTGACCTCTTCAGACGGGCACAGATAAACGAAGGCGTGTATCCGGGCGGGTTTGGGGGGAAGATAGTGGTAAAGTGTTTCACCCTGCCTGTGTCCCACTACGATGGCGCTGAACTCGCTCCGTAGCAGTTTCAGCAGCTGCGGGCTGGAGCGGTAGATTTCTTCTTCGGTGGCTTCGTCCTTGCCCCGGGCGATGGGACGTCTGCCCGGCTCCAGGCTGGTGGTGGCGGCATTGTAGACGATTCCGTACAACTCCACCGTTTCGTCCCTGGTCTTCACCAGGCTGCCCAGCGGCGGCGACTGGTAAAGCTCGTAGCACTGCGCCGTGAAGTCCGTGGTGCCGGCTTCAATAACCTCGCCTGTTCTGTCTGTTATTTCAGGATTTATTGACCTCACCCCCTATCGTTTTTATTGGGTAACCCTCCCCCTTTGGCAAAGAGGAATAAAGGGGGATTTGAAATCCCTCTCAATCTCCCTTTAGGAAAGGGAGAGGCGAAGCCTCTCTTATTTTACTATTTCTTCTTTTCTTCCTGCTTTTTATCCTTCTGCTGCTTGGGTTTCTTCACATTCTTTCTGCCTTTAGTTCCCATGTTTTTTGCCTCCTTTATTAAATATCTTCAAACCTGCAGGTACCCCTTAAGTCCTCTTAATAAATTATCTTCTAGCCTCTCACTCCGTAACCTCAAGAGACCCTTCCATACCGGCATTTCGATGTCCAGGCACGGCGCAATAGAAGGTAAAGGTCCCCGCTTTTTCCACGGTAAACTCCTCGGTAGCTGTTTGACCTGAGCCCACGGCTATGTCTATTCCCAATTCATCAATGGTGAAAGTATGGGAACCACCCGTGCTGGTTACTGTGAGCTTAACTGTCTCCCCCTTAGCCACTGTTATCGTCGAGGGCTCAAAGATAGCGAACTTCGCGGTGACCGTAATCTCTAAAAATGCAGCGGCTTCTGGTGTTGGAGTTGGTGCTGGCGCAGGCGTTGGTGCTGGCGCAGGCGTTGGTGCTGGTGCTGGCGTCGGCGCAGGTGCTGGCGTTGGAGTTGGAGTGGGCGCTGGTGCACCACAAGCACCCAGTAGAAAAATCCCGATAAGTAGAGTTGTTGCTAATACCCTTTTCATTTTGTCCTCCTTTTCTCCAGTCTTTAAAGGGGGATTTTAAATCCCTCTCAATTTCCCTTTAGGAAAGGGAGAGGCCAAGGCTCTTTTATTTTACTATTTCTTTGGCGGGACTTCCGCTTTCTTGGCTTTGTCCTGCTTGGGCTTCTTTACGTTTTTTCTGCCCTTACTGCCCATGAGTGACCTCCTACTCTTTACTCTTCTTGGAAACAGTTTTACTCTTGCCCTGTTTTTTCGCGGGTAAAGATATTCTAATCTTTTCCATTTCACCAACTGCCGCTTCGTTCAACATACGCCGAACAGCCCCAACAATCTCTTCTAAAGAAACTGTAACCTTAGTTGCTTTCTTTAACTCACGTCGGATTGATGCTAATGACTGTTCGGATAGAATAATTTTAAGTATGTTTTGTGGGGTTAGAACATTACTCTTTATTTCCCAGAGACGTGCCAAGCCGCCCTTTTTAATGTTTTTATAGCCGATAATAGCGAATTTCTCGGCTAATATTACAGGGTCATCATTAATTAAGTTCCAGGAATCTATTAATATTGTCTGGGGAGGTTTGCCAAAAGCAATGTGGTAAAGCTTCCATTCCTTACCGTTAGTTAACAGTATCCATTCGCACCCAATATCAATGCCATAAGACGCAGCCTGCCTAAGATGCTTTGATGTAAGGTCAACGTTTACTCTCTTCAGTTCAACCAACAGGGCGGGGCCTGAGGCTTCGCGGTCGATTTTGACAGCAATGTCGCAATGCAAAGTGTCCCCAGCACTAGAAATTGCGTATTCCGATGAAATATGGTTGAAAATGTCGTATCCCATAACTGTCCCAAAGATATAATTTACATGTTTACGTGTTTCAGTTTCATTACCATCTGCTTTAGCAACTGCTTCGATCTTCTTTCGTGCATCTAACAGTGCTTTCCTGACCTCTCTATCTAATTTTTGCCTAGCCATCTTTTGTCCTCCTTTTCCCTAAATCATTTATTCAGGTAGCTTGAAGGGGTTACCCCTTCAAGCATCTCTTCCCCCTTTCCTTTTAAGGAGAGGGGGACACAGGGGGTGAGGTCAATAACATTACACCCATCGTGTCCTCTTACTAAAGCTCTTGGCGGAGCCGGAAGTGGGCAGTCGCTCCTCTGCTAACGATGATTCTACCAGTTCCCAGAAATTTTCTCTATCGGCTCCGGTCACCACCGCCTGTTCGTGGGCTTCGCTCAGCGCCACCGGGTAGCCGTACCCGCGCCGGCACTGGTCATAAATCAGGGCGTGTGTCAGGTTTAGTAGGCTTTCATCAGTCGCTACCCACTGCGGAATCTCCACCCGGGCAATCTCATCGCCCGTCCGGATATAAAAGAAATGCACCAGGTGAGCGCCGTAACGCTTCAAGTTTATGGAAGACTGGCTTATAAACAGGTCAGACCTTTCCCCTTCCGCCAGCAGATTGGAAAACAGCTGCTTATCCTGTACCCCCGCCACCGCGTCGCAATCCCTTGCCTGAGCCGAGCAGAAGCGGTCGCAGTCAACCGGCTCATGAGGGCAAAGAGCCACCCGCAGCGCATTAACCACGTCGGTGCTGCGGGGAAAGCTGATGTAACTGGCTATAGCCAGCCTGCGGTCATGGTTGAGCTTTCTCATATCTTCAAGATAGCTCAGAAAGCCCTTATCCAGCAGCGCCTCGGTGACAAAATCGGGGTAAGCCGCCAGGCTCCACAATAGCAGTGAGCCATCGAGCAAGGCCAGGTTGGTGCTGTCCGGCGGCGACTCCGCTGCCAGGGCGGCTAGCTGGCGGCATTCCTCGATGCCGCGCTTGATGCCCAGCAGGTTTCCCTCTACCAGTTGCTCCCGCCCCTTATCACCCGGCGGCATAATAACCAGGTCTTCATCTTCCGCATACAGGCGGGGCAGGCTGAACAGGTTTGCTCCGGGATTATCCCCGTAATGGAGGATGACCGAGCCCGTGTTTATCAGGTAACACCTGGTGGCGCGGTGGCGGTCAACGTCTATATGGGAACCATCAACCGCCATGACGGTGAAGTCGGCGGGGGTGGGGGGTGCTCCGTAACGGGCATCAAGGCTGCCCAGCGGGTCAGCCACTAACCAGGTAGTCTTGCTGGAAGCTATCTTTCTTTTTAATTCGGCAGCATCGCCGGCCTGGCTTCCGAGAGTATCAAGGGCGCACTGAAGGCGCTTTCTCTTTTCCCCGCTGGCATCCTTCAAGCTGGCTACCATTTTGCCAATCTGCGCAGTAACCCTGGTTAAATCCAAAGACATTTCCGCCACCTACTGCCAAAGTATAATCCATTGATGTAACGGACTCAAGCAAAGGCGGGATACAGGTTAGTGAATAGTGGTATAATCCCAGAAGTCATTCTCCAGCGTGAGGATTTTATGCTGGCAATTTTATCTAGCATGGTGGTGATTTCGTTCTCCGGCGTAATGGCGCCGGGGCCCATGTTTGCGGTAACCCTCACCAAGAGCTACAAGTCGCCCTGGGCCGGCACTCAGATAGCTCTGGGCCATGCCGTAGTCGAAGTCCCCCTGATACTTCTCATATACTTTGGCTTTGCCCAGTTTTTTCAGAATAATGTGGTGCAGATGGTTTTGAGCATACTGGGTGGCGGCATGATTATCTGGATGGGGGTGAGCATGTTCCGCTCCCGTACCGAGGTGGTCAGCGGGGGCAAGGATGTGTCTTATAATGCCTTCGTTGCCGGCATCTTCACCAGTGGTTTTAATCCCTTCTTCCTGCTGTGGTGGGCGACCATCGGCAGTTTGCTCCTTATGAGATTTCTTGATTTCGGCATAGTCGGGTTAATCATCTTCATAGTTGTTCACTGGCTGTGCGACCTGGTATGGCTATCTTTCGTTTCCGTCACTATATACAAAACACACTCCTTCTGGAGGCGGGGGGTTCAGGAATGGCTGTTTATCGGCTGCAGCCTGCTGCTGGTCGGTTTCGGCATCTGGTTCATGGCTTCAGGCATTCAGAAGGTGGTTTGATAAGTGGAGGCAGGTTATGGAAGTGGGCTTTGTCTATGACCCTATCTATTTAAAGCATGATACCGGTTCTCATGTAGAGGTTGCCCCGCGGTTGGAAGCTATCATGTCGCACCTGGAACAAACCGGGCTCAAGCAACAACTGACGCCGATTAAGCCGCGTGCTGCCACTGTTGAGGAATTGTCCCTGGTGCACACTGAGCAGCATATATCACAGGTTCAGGAAGTAGCCCGGCGAGGTGGCGGTTGGATTGATGCCGATACCGTGATGTCGTCTGATTCCTATGAAGCAGCTCTTTATGCCGCTGGCGGCGCCATCACGGCAGTTGAGGCGGTTATGCGTGGGGAGGTAAACAGCGCCTTTGCCCTGGTGAGACCTCCCGGCCACCATGCCACCCGCAGGCGAGCTATGGGCTTCTGCCTTTTTAACAATATAGCCGTTGCCGCCAGATATGTCTTGCGTGAATTTAACCTGGAGCGCATCCTTATCATTGACTTTGATGTGCATCACGGTAATGG
>SDBV01003836.1_pt1 | contig 21867 bp, 20 predicted proteins | sample 2277081 | NCBI WGS metagenome assembly SDBV01 (sample SAMN10402039, study PRJNA504765) | marine sediment metagenome | isolation source: marine sediment core GS10_PC15, 223 cmbsf | place: Arctic Ocean: Southern Knipovich Ridge | collected 2010 | reverse complement strand
GTGCAGAGTTGGGACTATATTATTGAAATCTTCATGTGTAAACGACGTAAGATACACTATGATTGTCCTGCACGTAGTACTTCTCATTTTTACGGGTCTTTTACCTTTATTTTCCCATAATGAATAAAATTGCCTGTAATGCCAGTTTAGGGTTCCGAGAACAGCAGGGGAATCAAAGGCCTTTTCTTCGACAAGGGTCTTTAAAATCATGAATGCCCTTGTTTTTTGACCTGCTATTAATGCATCCAATAGATCAAAAGGAAGATATCCACGTGTCATACCTGTTGAAGAAATTACGTTGTTGTCATTAATTGTTTTAAGTCCTGAAAATGCAAATTTTTTAATTTCAGATGCAAGAATGCCTATATCAGTCCCAACAGATTCAATTAAATATTCAATAGCAGTTTCTGAGATTTTAATACACTTTTCGGCTGCCATCTGATTCAGCCACACAGGTATGTCGCTTTCCCTGATCCTCACAGGATATACATACTTTGAAACATCAATGTCTAATTTAGGCTCCTTCTGAGAAAGTATTAACATACATGTGGTCTCAGGTTTTCTCTCAAAGTACGGGGATAGTGCCTTCGTATGTTGCTTTGGAAATTCATGAAAATTTTTCAGAACAACAAGCCGTCTTCGAGTCAGAAAAGGAAGAGTGAGCGCAGCGTCCAGAATCTCCTGTGGTTTTGCTGAAGGATAGAATACATCATAATTAAAATCTTTTTGATGAGGAGGAAGGACAGCATCAATCGTCTTTAATAGAGCTTCTTCTAAAAAAAAGTTCTCTTTGCTCCAGAGAAAATAAAGGGAACCGGGCAGACCTTTTTTAACTTCTTTATGAAATTTCTCATTCGGCATATCTTATAATAATTTTACTGATTATTTCTCTAGCAATCTCGTTGCATGCCTTATCTGTTGCCCTCTCTTTTTGTAAAACACTTTCGCTGACTGTCCCGGTTGATTCAAAGGTGATTCTTATCGGTGATTCCATCGAAATAAACTCAATGGTCCGCTCCTTATCTATAATTTTCACATCAACCCTCATTATTATCGCTTGTTCTTGAACTTTCTCGTCAATAATAGCAATAGAACTAAGCTCAAAGGCTGTTACTGTCGTTTCCAGAGCAGCATCTCCATTTGATGACACTACTTTGATACCCTGTGCAATAAACTCCTTTGAAAGGGCATTATACAGTCTTTCCTCCAGTCTCGGCTCATACGTAGTATTATGAACAGGTCTGATTACTATTGAGTCAAAAGGTAAGGGTTTTGAACCTACCATTTGGTAACCACAGGAGGAAAGTAAGAAATAAGAAGTAAAAAGTAAGAAGTAAGAAGTAAGAAGTGACAAAGTTCTTATTTTATATTTCTTATCTTTCACTTCTCAGTTCCCATTTCTTATTTCCTCGTTCCCACTTCTCAGATAACTATATTAACAAGCCTGCCAGCTCGGTAGGCAGGTCTGCCCTTAACCACTATTATCTTTATAATGGACTTATTACCTATAATGCCTGAAATTTTTGGGTCCTGAAACGCTCTTTTCTTAATATTATCATCATCAAGTCCAGCAGGTATTATAACCCTGCTCTTAAGTTTACCATTTATCTGTATGACAAGTTCAATTTCATCTTCTCTGGCTAACTCCTCATCAGAGACAGGCCAGACTTCTCTAAATATGCTTTGCTGTCCCCCTGTTTCCTTCCACAGCTCTTCCGCAATATGTGGAGCAAAGGCAGCAAGAAGTAAAATTTCCTGTTTAACTGTATACCGCAGAACATCCATATCATCAGGTGTCGAAGGAGTAAATGCTGTTGTCTCATTCATAAGTTCCATTAATGCAGCGATAGCAGTATTGAAATGATAATTGCGATTGATATTATTGGTAACTCTCTTTATTGTTTGATGAGTCTTTCTTAAAAGTCGTAAGGAATTAGTCGTAAGGTCTGAGGGCGAAAAAGGTTTCTTTTTGCTTTCTTTACTTTTTAGCACCTCACGATTTTTATAAATAAATCCCCATAAGCGATTTAAAAAACGGTGCGCACCTTCAACTCCTTGGTCTGACCAATCAAGATCTTTTTCCGGAGGTGCAGCAAAAAGACAGAAAAGCCGCACAGTATCACTCCCGTAGGTGTCAATCAGATAATCAGGGTCGACAACATTGCCCTTTGATTTGGACATTTTAGCGCCATCTTTAATAACCATACCTTGGGTAAGCAGGTTTTCAAATGGCTCATTTAATTTTATAATGTCAAAATCCCTCAGGACCTTTATGAAGAATCTTGAATAAAGCAGATGCATAACTGCATGTTCAATTCCACCTATATACTGGTCAACAGGCATCCAGTATTGAACAGCAGTTGAAGAAACCGCCTTATCCTTAAGTAAAGGAGAACAATACCTCAGAAAATACCATGAGGAATCTACAAACGTATCCATAGTATCAGTTTCTCTTTTTGCAGGGGTACCGCATTTAGGACACGGTGTATTTACAAAATCTTCTGCGGCTGCTAAAGGGGTTCCTCCCTTGCCTGTGACAACAACACTCTGAGGGAGTACAACTGGAAGTTCATCCTCGGGCACTGGAACAGTCCCGCATGACTTACAATAGACAATCGGAATGGGTGTTCCCCAGTATCTCTGCCTGGAAATACCCCAATCCCGTAATTTATAATTAACTACCTTTTTACCGAAACCATCTGTCTCAATAAAATCGGCAATTTTTTCTTTCGCCTCTTTACTTGGAAGACCGGAAAATTGACCTGAATTCACAAGGACACCCTCGTCTTCATAAGCCTCTGTTAATTTGTCTGGGTTCCCGAAACGGGTCTCCGCGAAGGTCGATACGACTTGATTCCGAGGCTGCTTCGACTGGGTTCTTGATTCAGAGCCTGCCTGTCCGGTAGGCAGGCTCTGAGCTTTATCTTCAGGCACGATAACAACTTTTACAGGTAAATTATATTTGCCAGTAAAATCAAGATCCCGCTGGTCATGGGCAGGAACTGACATAATAGCGCCCGTACCGTATTCCATGAGGACAAAATTTGCAGCCCAGATCGGGATTTCATCACGTGTTAAAGGATTAACTACATAACTGCCAGTAAAAATCCCTTCTTTACCTACAGGATCCTCAGACAGTTTCTCAATTTGCTGTAAGGTTTTTTTGTTTTTAGTAAGCTTCCGTACAAGAGGGTGTTTTTTAGCAATACAAACAAATGTAGCGCCATAAAGTGTGTCTTGTCTTGTAGTGAAAATTTTGATCGTTTTATCTGAATCCACAACTTTAAAATCTACCTCGATACCTTCACTACGTCCAATCCAGTTACGCTGCATTGTCACAACCCTCTCCGGCCATCCAGTTAGGGAATCGCAATCTTCCAACAGTTCGTCTGCATAAGCTGTTATTTTAAAAAACCATTGTTCGAGGTCTTTCCTAGTAACTGTATTTTCACATCGCCAGCACAAACCATTTACCACCTGCTCATTAGCAAGAACTGTTTCACAGGAGAAACACCAGTTTACGAATGACGTCTTTTTGTATGCAAGTCCTCGTTCAAACATCTTGAGAAAAAAATACTGGTTCCATTTGTAGTATTCTTTATCACAGGTTGTGACTTCTCTGTGCCAGTCATAGCCCAATCCCAGTTTTTTTATTTGGGCTCTCATATAGCTGATATTCTCGTAAGTCCACTTGGCAGGATGGACCTCATGTTTTATGGCAGCATTTTCAGCCGGCATACCAAATGCGTCCCATCCCATAGGATGCAGTACATTAAATCCGCACATTTTTTTATACCTAGTAATGACGTCGCCGATTACATAGTTTCTCACATGGCCCATATGGATTTTTCCTGAAGGGTAAGGAAACATCTCAAGACAATAAAACTTAGGGAGATTGGTATTTTCTTCAACCTTAAAAAAACCCTTTGCCTCCCAATACTCCTGCCATTTTTTCTCTAACCTCCGAGGATTATATTTTTCTTCCAATATTGTCCCCTTTAATAAATGCTATCTTTTTAATACATGCCATTTTTTTATCTTACCATTTTTCATTGTTTCTAATGAAGTATTTATTCTTTACAAAAAAATAAAAACTCAGGTTTATTGAGGAGTTTTTTCAAGTTTGGATTTCCAGTAACAATGTGCTGGAAGAAGAATTCTGTATTTCTTTAGTATTTTTTTATACCATTAACATTCTATTTTATCAATAAAAAGTTGCAAGTCTAATTTATTCATTTTTCAATTAAGCACGACAGCTGAAGCCTGACAAAAAGCCATGTTATTTAAATAGAATTTAAGTATATTTAAATGGTATACTATCACTTAATTTTTCTAAAGATGGAGAGAATAGTGCCCTGGAGAAAAAAACATAATACAAATAAGTTGATCAGATGTTGTTCTGTCATTTTCACGGCATTATTCCTGTTTATTTCAGTTTCGTTCACTGACTATGACTCCGAATCAGAAGAAGCCTTGCCTCATATTAAGCTCATCGAAATTAAAGGTGTTAAAAAAATCGAAGAGGAATCAATGCGAGCAAAAATTAAAAGCAAAGTCGGTGATTCCTTGTCTCAGAAATTTATTCGAAATGATATTGAAACATTATATGGTCTGGGATATTTTGATGATGTCAGAGTAGAGATTGAACCATTTGAAGATGGTATCAAGCTGATTTTTTTCTTTAAGGAAAAGCCTGCGATAGTAAGTATAGATTTCCAGGGGAATAATGAAATAGAAACAGATGATCTTAAAGAAAAGATAACCATAACTCCAGGTGCAATTGCAAATCAGTTGCTTATTGCAGATAACGCAGAAAGAATCATTTCTTTTTATCAGTCTGAGGGATACTGGCGTGCGAAGGTTCTTCCTGTAATAAGGAATATCTCAGAAGACAAAGTGGCGCTTACATTTCAGATTGAGGAAGGTCAAGAAGTAGTAATTGATGAGATTATTATAGTAGGCAATAAGAATGTATCTGCAGACGATATCGAGGATGCAATGGAGACAAAAGAGAGATGGTTTTTCTCCTTTATAACAGGCTCCGGAATTTATAAAAAAGGCGAGATAAAAGCTGATATCGAAAGAATCAGGGAACTTTATCACAGCAGAGGATATATATACGTTGTAATTGCTGAACCTGAAATAACATTGAGCCAGGATAAAACCGAATTATATATAAGAATTTCGGTATCAGAGGAAGATCAGTTCAAAATCGGAGAAGTATCGCTAAGTGGCAATACGATTTTTAAAAGTACCAAACTTTATGAATATATTGAGACTGCTCCAGGGAAAATTTTCAACAGGTCAGCCTTAAGGAACGATATTGACAACATCCTTGACCTTTATATGGAAAGGGGCTATGCGAGAGCAGACATAGAGCCCTTAATTGAAATTAACGCTGAGGAGAAACTTGTTGACGTTGTATTTTCAATAACAGAGAGCGAAATTTACAGAATTGGAAGAATAGAAATCAGTGGCAACGAAAAAACTCGAGACAAAGTAATCAGACGAGAAATAAGACTTGATGAGGGCGATATTTATAACCACAAACTCTTAAAAAGAAGTCGTGAGAGACTGGTAAATCTTAATTATTTCGAATCTGTCGAGTTGGTTACTAAGCCTAGTATAGGAGAAAAATTAATTAATATTGATGTTAAAGTTGAGGAAAAACTGACAGGAATGTTAACGGTTGGCGGTGGATATAGTTCGATGGATAAATTCATAGTAATGGGGGAGATAATGCAGGCAAACCTCTTTGGGAAAGGTTTATACCTTAAATTCAGAGCAGATCTCAGCGCTAGTAGAAAAAACTTTAATATTTCGCTTAGAGACCCTTGGTTTATGGGCAAACCCATTTCCGCATCGGTTAGTATTTATAATGAAGCATTTGAATATCCAGATTATGATAAGGACGCGATTGGAGCTTCGGTAGGATTTGGGAAAGAGCTATCAGAATATGTCAGGGCAAACATTACATACAATTTTGAGAATGTAAAGATTTCAGGTATAACTGAAGACGCATCTACACTTATAAGAGAACAGGTGGGCACGAAAATCACAAGTAGTATAAGCCCAGCGATTTGGAGAGATACAAGGGACAATTATTTAGACACGACAAGTGGATCAAGAAACGCCCTTTATACAACCTATGCCGGGATAGGAGGAGATAATTATTTTGGTAAAATATTGGTCGATTCCATATGGTATTTCTCTGCCATTTGGAATACAACCTTTAGCGTGAGGGGCCGAGTTGGACATGCCTTCGGATTCCACTCGAAAAAACTTCCACTATATGAAAGATTTTATGTTGGCGGTATCAATACTGTCAGGGGACTTGGTTTTGGAGAGGGGGGACCAAGGGACGAAGAAGGTGAAAAGATAGGAGGGAAAACAGAGATAATATTTAATACTGAACTTGTATTTCCGATAGAAAAAAATATAAATCTTAAAGGGGTCCTGTTTTTTGATGCTGGTAGGGCCTTTGACAAAACTGAACGTGTCTCTGTAGGGAAGCTGAGGCCAACTACCGGCCTTGGATTGAGATGGCTGTCTCCTTTTGGGCTTATAAGGCTTGAATGGGGTTTTAACTTATCACAAAAATCAGATGAGAGTTCGAGCAAAATCGAGTTTACAATGGGTGGTCTTTTTTAGAGGTTTACGGATAAGAACCTGTAATAAATACCCTATATAACTATTTTGACAAAACAGAAGGAGGACTTATGAAAAAAGTTTTTTTATTCACACTGATACTCTCTTTTTGGATTTTCAGTGCTCAAGGGGCAGAACTGAAAATTGGCAGTATTGATCTGGGTAAAGCCGTTTTTGAATCCGATGAGGGGAAAAAAGCGACAAAACTCCTCGAAGAAATAATAAATAGCAAACAGACTATCTTGTTAGAAAAAGATGATGAAATAAAAAAACTCAAGGAAGATTTAGACAGACAAAAAAAATCCTCCTCGTTTAATGTTGATGCCTTAAATGACAAAGAGGACCATCTCAATAAACTTATTAGAGATGTTCAGATTATGTTCACTGATTTTCAAAAAGATGTTCAAAAAAAAGAAACAGAGTTCAGAACTGGTATAATAAAAGAATTAAAGGAAATTATTCATGATTATGCTGAGAAAGAAGGATACGCAATTGTTTTTGAAACAGGAGAAAGTGGTATACTTTATTTACTGGAAAAAATTAATATAACAGATGAAATAATTGAAAAGTATAATGAATCTTCTAAAGCTAAAAATAAAAAATGAATCTCAAGGGAATAGTAGAGCTTATTGGAGGCCGGATAGTCGGCAATCCTGAACTCGTTATAACAGGCGTATCCGGTATAAAAGATGCAAAACAGGGAGAAATAACTTTCCTTGCGGATAAAAAGAACCTGCAGGATATTTCCAATACAAAAGCCTCTGCTGTAATCGCAAAAGAAGAAATAAAAGGTATTACCGCGAGCCTGCTTATTATTGATAATCCTTATCTTGCATTTGCCAAAACTCTGGAGATTTTCCACAAGAAACTTTTCAGCCTCCTTGGCATCAGTGAGAAAACCGTTATTGGCAATAATGTAAAATTTGGTGATGATGTTTCAATTTATCCATTGGTTTATATTAGCAATAACGTGTCAATAGGAAATCGTGTTACCATTTTTCCCTGTGTGTATATAGGTAACGACGTGTCAATCGGAGACGACTCAATAATATATTCTAGCGTTACTTTAAGGGAAAATGTAAAGATAGGCAGAAAGGTAATAATACACGCCGGTGCTGTTATAGGCTCTGACGGTTTTGGATATGTTCAGGATAAAGAAAAACATTATAAAATCCCTCAGGTTGGTGGAGTAATAATCAAAAATGATGTTGAAATAGGCGCAAATGTAACAATTGATAGAGCAACCATTGGCAATACTGTAATAGGAAGCGGAACAAAAATCGATAATCTTGTACAAGTTGCTCATAACGTTAAAACAGGCAAGAATTGTCTCATAGTAGCCCAGGCAGGCGTCGCAGGCAGCGTTGAGATGGGTGACAGCGTTGTCCTGGCAGGACAAGCTGCTGTGAGAGACCATATAAAAATTGGTAATGGTGTAATGGTAGGTGCCCAATCAGGCATTGGTCATGATATTCCCGATAGGCAGGCCTTTTCCGGAAGTCCTGCAATTCCCCATAAGGATTGGTTAAGGGCACAGAGTATTTACGCAAAGCTTCCGGAAATCCTTAAACGTCTAAGAGAACTTGAAAGGAAAATTAAAAAGACATCCAAGGATGTTTGATTTCACAGATTAAAATTTTGATTTCTCAGATGATTCAGGTAAACATTGGAGTGATGGAGGAATGTAAAGGGTTCAAAATCCGGCACTACAGTACTTCAATCCTCCAATTTATCTGTACTCCGGCAACTAATTAATCAGAACAATTAGTATAATGATAATTATACAAGGAGGAACCGTCAGATGATGGATAATCAACAAATACGGGATACTATCCCTCACAGATATCCATTCCTTTTAGTTGACAGAATTACTGAACTTGAGCTGAATGTGAAGGCTGTTGGACTAAAAAACGTAACAGCAAATGAGCCTTTTTTCCAAGGTCATTTTCCGGGCACTCCAATTATGCCTGGCGTTCTGATAATTGAGGCAATGGCACAGGTTGCAGGAATACTGGCATTCCGTTCCGGGGTTGAAGGGGATGTAGTATATTTTATGAGTATTGAAAAGGCGAAATTCAGGAAACCGGTAACACCGGGGGACCAGTTAAAACTTGTAGTAAATGTATTGAGAAGTCGTAACAATGTGTGGAGATTTTCAGGGGAAGCTTTTGTTGATGACAAACTTGTTGCCGAAACAGAATTTACTGCAATGATTATGTGGAAGGAATCATAAAATGGGTAAACCAAACATTCATTGTACAGCAATTGTTGCCTCAAAAACAAAGTTTTCAGATGGAGTAAGTATAGGTCCATATTGTATAGTCGGCGACGGTGTAAAACTCGGCAAAAATACAAGATTAATGTCACACGTCATTATTGAAAACACAGAAATGGGTAAAGATTGTATTGTTTATCCCTTTACAGTAATAGGTCTGCCCCCTCAGGACAGCAAGTATAAGAATCAAGAAACAAAGGTAAAAATCGGCGACAGGAACATAATAAGAGAGTACATAACAATTCATCGTGCTTCTGTAGAAGGGGATGGTATAACAGAAATTGGAAACAATAATTTTTTGATGGCTTATGTACATATAGCCCATGATTGTAAAATAGGCAGTTCTATTGCTATGGCCAACGCTGCAACGCTTGCGGGTCACGTTGTAGTAGAAGACTTTGCTATTATTGGTGGGCTTGTTGCAATTCACCAGTTCACAAAGATAGGAGCATATTCAATGGTGGGAGGTTTCAGCGGCGTCGGGCAGGACATCCCTCCTTACACAATAGCATCAGGCAGCAGGGCTAAACTTTACGGGTTAAATGCTATCGGACTCAAGAGGCAGGGTTTTGACGACTCTACAATAAGAAATCTTAAACAGGCCTATAAAATTTTATTCCGCAGTAAACTCACGCTTAAAAAGGCGATTGATAAAGTAAAACATGAGTTGAAACAATCTAAAGAAATCAGGCACCTGATTGAATTCCTCAAGCAAAACAAAAGGGGGATATGCCGTTAAAGCCGAAATCGACTTTTGCAGGAACATATAATCTTTCTGTCTCCTTATCAAAAAACTTAGGGCTTATTGCCGGGAAAGGGGATCTGCCTAAAGCCATTGCCTCCGAGGCAAAAAAAAAGGGATACAGGGTCATAGCTATAGCCCTTCAGCCCCTTGCTGACGAATCTCTTAGTCCTTTTGTAGATGAGTTTCACATGATTCCCATAGGGCGTCTTGGGGCTATAATAAAATTGCTAAAAAAATTTTCTGTCAGTGAGGCTGTAATGGCCGGTAAAGTACCTAAGAGTCTTTTATATCAGGATAAAAAAAACCTCATGCCTGATTTAAAAGCCGTGAAGTTTTTATTTTCATTGAAAAATTATTCTGATAATACGTTTCTTCAGGCAATCAAAACTGAACTTGAGAAAAACGGGGTGAAATTACTTAAGACAACTGTCTTTACTGAAAGTCTCTTAACACCTGAAGGAGTACTAACAAAAAAACACCCTAAAAAAAGTCAGTGGAAAGATATAGAATTTGGATGGAGAATTGCCAAAGAGATAGGGAGACTTGATATAGGACAAACTATAGTAGTAAAGCATGCTGCCGTCATGGCTGTTGAAGCTATAGAGGGTACTGATGAGGCTATTAGGAGAGGTGGTAGTCTTTCCGAAGATGCTACCATTATAAAGGTAAGCAGACCCCGGCAGGACATGCGACTGGATGTTCCTGTTGTAGGAGTTAATACATTATCTACAATGAAAAAGGTAAAAGCAAAAGTCTTGGCCTTAGAAGCAGAGAAAAGCATTATTGTTGACAGAGAGAAGTTTATAAAAGAGGCTGATAAGGCAGGGATAGTGGTTGTAGGAATAGCTCAAGTTTGAATTACAGGAATAATGAAAAAAACGATTAATGTTGCTGTTATAGGTGTTGGTTCAATGGGAGCCCGTCATGCGAGGATATTTGCTGAACTTCAGGATGTGAATCTTGTAGGGGTTGTTGCAGTTGACTTTACACAAGCAAAAAAAATTGCATTAAAATATAATTGTGAGGCGTATAAAAATTATTTAGATATCATAGATTCAGTTGACGCAGCAAGCATTGCTGTGCCTACTACGCTGCATTTTCAAATAGCAATGGATTGCCTGAAAAATAACAAAGATATACTTATTGAAAAACCGATTACATCTACCATAGAAGAGGCGGATAAGCTTATCTCAGAGGCTATAAAAAGAAATCGTATACTTCAGATAGGACATCTTGAAAGATTCAATGCCGGAGTTTCATTAATTAGCAGTATGGTGGATAAGCCGAGGTTTATTGAATCTCAGCGCCTTTCGCCTTTTCTCGGAAGAGGCATAGATGTGGACGTAACCCTTGATTTAATGATACACGATATAGATATAATACTTAGCTTTGTAAAATCAGAAGTTTCTGATATGAGGGCAACAGGCGCAAAGGTATTAACAGAAAATATAGATATTGCCTATGCGTGGCTTGAATTTGAGAATGGATGCACTGCAGAGGTTGTTGCAAGCAGAATAGCTACTGAAAAAATAAGGCAGCTTAAAATATTCCAGCATAACGCCTATCTGAATTTAGATTATCTGACGCAGGAAGTTTCGTGTTATAAAAAACTCAATAACAAGGTTAAAAGAGAGGTTAAAAGACCAGAAGGGAAAGAGCCTCTAAAGGAGCAGTTAATCTCTTTTGTGAAATGCGTAAAGAACAGAACTCAGCCAATTGTTTCGGGCATTAAGGGTAAAGAGGCATTGCAAATAGCATTGAAAGTATCGGAGATGATTAATAATGGCAATACAACAAAAAATAGATAAAAAAACAATAGTGGAAAAGAGAACACAGATACCCATGATTGACCTAACTGCTCAATATAAGGGGCTGAGACACGAGATAGAAAAAGTCTTAACGGAGATATTAGAAAGTGGTCACTTTGTTTTAGGAAGGAATGTAAAAGCGCTTGAAAAAGAAATAGCTGAATATCACAAAGTCAAGTATGCAGTTAGCCTTGCGTCGGGTACAGATGCCTTACATCTCAGCCTGAAGGCGCTTGGCATAAAAGAAGGTGATGAGGTAATAACAACCCCATTTACCTTTGTTGCTGCTGCCGAGGCAATTGTCTATGTAGGAGCTACACCCGTTTTCGCTGATATAGATAGACAAACCCTTAATATTGATCCTCTGAAAATAAAGGATAAAATTACACCGAAAACCAGGGCGATTATTCCGGTACATCTGTTTGGACAGCCAGCAGATATGGGAAAAATCATGGAGTTAGCCAAAGACCATAATATAAGAGTCATTGAAGACTGTGCACAGGCTTTTGGGTCAAAATACAAAAACACTTATACAGGAAGTATTGGTGACGCCGGCTGTTTTAGTTTTTATCCAAGCAAGAATTTAGGTGCTTTTGGAGACGGTGGTATGATAATAACCAACAATTCTAAGGTATATGAGATGGTTAAACTGCTTCGAAATCATGGCAGTGCCATGCCCTATAAACATAGTTTTATTGGTTACAACAGCAGGCTTGACGAAATTCAAGCTGCAGTTCTCAGGATAAAATTAAAGCACATTGATGAGTACAATCAAAAAAGGCAAGAGCTGGCGCAGGTTTATACTTCCATTATTGATAACGCCGGTGATACAGTGCAGTGCCTTCCTAAGCTTCCGGACAGGACACATGTTTATCATCAATACACGATTAAATCTGCCAGGAGGGCTTTAATTCAAAAGGCCCTGAAAGACAACTTTATATCTTCTGTAATTTACTACCCTCTCCCGCTTCATCTTCAGGAGGCATTTAAATATCTGGGGTACAGGGAGAATGACTTTCCTGAAAGCGAAGCTGCAGCAAAAGAGGTCTTTTCTCTGCCAATGTATCCTGAGCTTGAACCGGAGAAGGTAAAATTTATTGCCGAGACCATAGTAAAGATATTTCAAGATTAGGTCTTTAGTTTATCTTTGAAAAAATAGGGATTTCTTTCTGTGGGGTCACCCTACCCTCTAATACTCTCACTTTGTCATCTTGTGATCTTCAAAATTTGGCCAACATAGAGACGTGTAGTTTGCAAATTATTGATTTGCATAAGTGTCTTAGTATTCGTGTTGAACTTTTTAGCAATCAGCCAAAGGGAATCCCCTTTTTCAATGCGATATTTTCCACCAGGAAGAAGCTTGGATTTCGCAGCAAAGGTTATACCCCTTGCCTCTCTTCCAAGAGGTATCTTTAATTTTTGCCCAATATGGATAATATGTTTCTTTCGGATTTTGTTTGCCCTTGCAATTACCCGGACGCTTGTACGATATTTCAGGGCTATGAGAGATAAGGTTTCTCCCTTTTTTACACGATGGTATGCAAAGGCTTTTTTCAGAGGGGACCATTTCGGAATCTCATCCAGTCTAGCGAGTAAAACCTCGCCTATTCCATCGGGAACTTTAAGTGAATATAGAGTAGGAGGTGTAGCCTTATGTCGAAGTTCAGGGTTCAACGCCGTGAGTTCTTTAAAAGAATTCCCTAATTTATCTGTCACTGCCTTTAATTGAACTGGCTTTTCAATCGCAACAACTTCATAAGGAACGGGGTTATCTGGTTCTTCTAATGTAACCCCGTACTTAGTAGGATTTTTTAGGATATGCAATGTTGCCAGAAATCTGGGAACATACCGGGCAGTTTCACGGGGAAGTCTCTCATACAAATCCCAGAAATTATCAAGATAATTGATTTTTTGATCGCGTATCAATCTCAATACTGTCCCCTCACCGCAATTGTAACCGGCAAGAACTGTGGTCCAGTCACCGAAAATCTGATGCAGCTCTTTTAAATAAGCAATGGCTGCAGCAGTCGATTTTTCAGGGTCTAATCTCTCGTCAATCCATGTATCCCTTTTCAAACCAAACTTATAGCCGGTAGAAGGAATGAATTGCCAGAGACCCAGCGCACGGGCACGGGATAACGCCCTGACTTTAAATCCACTTTCAATTAGAGGTAACCATGAAAGCTCTTCGGGTAAGCCGGCCTCTTTCAATGCCTTTACAATCTTCCCGCGATATCTCCCGGAACGCTTATAGGACTCTATAAAGAATGTACGTTCAGCACCTTGAAATAGTTTAATTTCCTTTTCCACATATTTATTCATAGTCAAGGGGATAGCTTCATGGTTTCCATCGACAGCGGTATATCGTGAGGCGTAAATCTCCAGAATCCTTTTGGAAATCAAGAACCTTAAATCGTCCTTTTGTCGAATTAGTTCCGGATCATCGTCAGTATCTACCCTCAAGACAACCGTGTAAGCCTGATCCAAAGCTTCAATCGCTTTTTCAAGGTTTCCTTGAGACCAAAATTCCTGGGATGCTTGGGAGAAATCCAATGCAGTATCCAGAAGATTCTGTGCTCTCTCTTCGTATCCACCTTTTATATCGTTATCTTCCCCAACATCCTGAGAAAAGGGAGCGTCCGGGAGTTTACCGTTCTGATTATTGACAATTAGACCCTTGGATTTGACACAACCAAAAGCTAAAACAGCAAGTAAGAGGATTATATATCTATAAGAAGAAATTTTCATAAACATAAATAACTATAAACCAACAGCCTTATAAATGGCAAATTCGATTTTGAAAAAAAATAAAAACCGCTCTTTTTCTACCAAACCATATGCGAAATTTATTTCTAAATTTCGAGAAGTCTAGATTAGAAATGACAAAAAAACAAAAACCATTAAAAATTAGTGAGGACTTGAAATTTTGTATTCTTATAAAATTTGTAGATTTAAGCGTCTTTTATTCTCTAGTAACGTCTTTTGTGAGACAAGATGACTAAAATGACATTGAATTAACCGTCAAATAATGATATTTTATCAAAATGCCAAAGAGAGTTATGATTAGTGCAGGCGAGGCTTCAGGAGAGCTGTATGGTGCTCTGTTGAGCCGGGCAGTCAAAAAGATGTGGCCTGACACGGAAATAATAGGTATTGGTGGAAACCGCATGAAAAAAGAAGGGGTGCATCTAATTGCCCCAATTTCCAGTGCAATCGGCCTTTCAGAAACCGTTAGACACTGGAGTCAAATAATAGGCAGCTTTAACAGGGCCAAACAAGCCCTTATCAAGCAGCGACCTGACATCCTTGTGCTCATAGACTATCCTGATTTCAACATCGCCCTTGCAAAAAAAGCCAAATCAGTAGGAATTCCAGTCCTCTATTATGTCAGCCCGCAGGTCTGGGCATGGCGGGCAGGACGCGTAAAAAAAATAGCGGCGTTTGTTAACAAGATTGCTGTGCTTTTTCCTTTTGAGGTCGACATATATAGAAAAACTGGTCTTGCATGTGAATTTGTAGGGCATCCTATTGCTGAGACGGTTGATATTAGTCATACGAAGAAGGAATTAAGGGAAAATCTTGGACTTGATCTCAATACAAAAGTAATAGCCCTTCTTCCCGGAAGCAGGCCTTCTGAAATAAGGCAGCATGAACAGCTTATTATTGAAGTTGCTGAAAAAATTCATAATGAATATCCTGAAATGCAGATAATTGTACCTCTTGTATCAGGAACAGACTTTACACACGAACCTCCTGACTGTATCAGAGTTATTAATGACCGCACCGCTGAGGTTGTTGCCAGCGCTGAGGCTATAGCAGTTGCCTCCGGCACTGCAACTCTTGAAGCTGCGCTTTTAGGCACGCCAATGGTTGTCTTTTATAAACTTTCTACTTTAACAGTGTTTTTTGCTAAACTATTGGTGAAGGTTGAATTTATCTCTCTTGTCAATCTTCTTTCCGGGAAAGAAGTGATTGTGGAATTAATCCAGAACAAAGCTACTTCTGATAAACTCTTTTCAGAATTAAAGAAAATAATAAGCAACAATGAATACAGGCAGACCATGGTCTCTAACCTGCAGAAAATCAGGGATATGATGGGACAAAAAACGGCCTCAGAAAGAGTGGCATCAATAATGGGAGAACTGGCAGGATGGAGCAGTACAAGCGTTTACTAAGATATGTCAAGCCCTACTGGCGGATTGGTGTAATTGCCATTATTTTCAGCTTTGCAGTCTCCGTTGCAACCTTGGCCATAGCCTGGTATATTCAACCACTGGTAGACGGTACTTTGGCTAAGGACGCAGGTGTAATAAAAATATTTCCGCTTCTGTATGTTTCACTTTTTGTGCTTAAAGGGCTTTTTGCATTTGCTGGTTCTTATCTCATGCGCGCAATCGGCATAAAAATTGTAAGGGACGTAAGGGACCAGCTCTTTAACAAACTCATTACCCTGCCAATGAAGTTTTATGTTAACAAACCCTCAGGCGATTTAATATCAAGAACAATAAATGATTCAGGCGCACTTCAGGGACTTTTTGGTTACGCTGTAAAGGACATAATTGTTGAAGGATCTACATTCATTGCTCTTTTAGTTGCAGCTTTTGTGAGGAGCTGGGATATTACATTAATAGCAGTAACAGTAATGCCGTTTTCATTTTATATAATCAGTAAATATGGCAAAAAAATGAAAGTAATAGGCCAGAAAACACAGGAGCAGATATCAGGGCTTATTGTGAGGCTTACTGAGAGCATCTCGGGAATTAAGATAATAAAAGCCTTTTTACGCGAAAAACTTCATAGAGACAAGTTTGATGAGGAGAACAGGAGATATTACAGAGTATCCTTAAAAGGCGCACGCACAATAGAGTATTCAAAATTATTCCATGAAATCATTGGAGGTGTAGGCATAACGCTCATTTTATTCTTTGGGCTTAATAAGGTAATTAATGACATGATGACAATGGGTGAACTTCTCTCCTGGTTTATTGCAATAGGTCTTATGTATACTCCGATAAAGCGGCTTGGCACTGCCAATAACAGCCTGCAGCAGGCGCGTGCAGCATCAGAAAGGATTTTTTATCTCCTTGATGAAGAACCCGAGGCCGACGGAACGAAATACCTTCCTCCTGTCAAAGATGAAATAATCTTTAGTGATGTGAATTTTGTCTATCCCGGAACAAAGCGAAAGGTTCTTGACAACATTAATTTTAAAGTAAAAAAGGGAGAGCTTGTTGCAATAGTTGGAAAAAGCGGGGCCGGTAAAACCACTCTTGTTGATATGCTCCCGAGATTCTACAAACCGACAAGCGGGAATATCCTTATAGATAATATAGATATAAATGATGCCACTCTTGAATCCCTGCGTAAAAATATCGGAATTGTGAGCCAGGACATAATACTCTTCAATGAGACTGTCAGGGAAAATATAGCGCTTGGAAAGTCTGATGCCACAGAGAAAGAAATAACAGAGGCGGCAAAGGCAGCTTTTGCACACGAGTTTATACAGGCGATGCCTGATAGTTATGACACGATAATCGGCGAGAGAGGTGTGAGGCTTTCAGGTGGACAGAAACAGAGAATATCCATTGCAAGGGCATTACTTAAAAATCCGCCTATCCTGATACTTGATGAGGCAACCTCATCCCTTGATACTGCGTCAGAAATCATTGTGCAGAAGGCACTTGATAATCTGATGGCAAACAGGACAACTTTTGTTATCGCACACCGGTTATCCACCATTAGAAAGTCAGATAAAATTCTCGTCCTTGACAAGGCAAAAATTATTGAAACAGGCACACATGAGGAACTCCTTAAAAGAAACGGTATATACAAATTCCTTTACCAGTCTCAATTTGAAAATGCAGAGCGAGCAATTAGGGAGTGAATATAATAACAGCAGATCCTTACATTTGAAAGCTCCCGTAAGGGGGATTTAAAAAGATGTTTCAAACATATAATCTTCTTTCATTATTATTTCTTATAGTATATTTTCCGTTGCTTTTATTTAAAAAAGGGCCAGAAGACCGGCAGTCGTACCTTAGTGAACGGCTTGGCATATCTAAATATGAAGATGCAGATATATGGGTTCACGCAGTTTCTGTCGGAGAGGTAATAGCCTCCCTCCCCTTTTTAAAAGCTCTTAAAAAAGAACTGCCGGAAAAAAAGATTGTGCTTTCTACAACTACATACACAGGACAAAAAATAGCCCGTGACAAGTTTCCAGAAGCCGATAGAATAATGTATATGCCCTGGGATACCGGGTTTTGTATTAACAAAGCAGTAAGATTTCTGAAGCCGAAAATTTTTATAACAATAGAAACAGAACTCTGGCCTGTTCTTTTCAGAAAGCTGAAAAAAGCAGGGTCTCATATTATTCTTGTAAACGGAAGGATTTCTCCGGAGTCTTTTAAGGGGTATAAAAGATTAAAATTTTTCATGAAAAGACTTCTGTTACTTGTGGATTTTCTCTACATGCAGGGGGATGGAGATGCCGAGAGAATTATTGCGATTGGTGCAAAACCCGAGAAAGTCAAAGTTATGGGAAATCTTAAATTTGATGCTGAGTTTCATAAACCCCATGAATTAGCAGAGTGGATGAACAGGCTTGACGGGCAGGTTCTGGTTGCCGGCAGTACTCATAAGGGGGAAGAGGAAATTATACTTGATTCATATAAAACAATTAAAAAAAGTATAAATAATTTGAAACTTATACTTGCCCCAAGACATCCTGAGAGATTTAATGAGGCTGAGAGAATTCTTAAAGAACGAAAGATTGATTATATAAAACGTTCGCAGATCAGAGCCCAGAGCCTGCCTACCCTGCCTGCCGGCAGGCAGGCGGACAAGGCAGGCCCAGAACTCGGAATCGAGTCGTACCGACCCAGAGCACTGAGTGAAAATTACAACACTAAAAAACAAGAAATAACCAATTCACCACTTCCTGATGTAATTCTTTTGGATACGATAGGGGAATTGCCACAGATTTTCTCTAAAGCCTCTGTTACCTTTATTGGCGGAAGTCTTCTGCCGTTTGGAGGGCATAACATCCTTGAGCCTGCCTTTTGGGGAAAGCCAATTATCTTTGGCCCTCACATGGAAAACTTTCCCATAGCGAAAGAATTTTTAAAAGATGAAGCTGCCCTTATGGTGAAAAATTCTGCAGAGGTTACGGCAGCAATCGAGGACTTGTTAAAAAATACAGAAAAAGCAAAGCAAATGGGCCTAAAAGCTAAAGCAATAATCAACAGCAATACAGGAGCTGTTGAAAGAGCCGTTGGCCTGGTAAGGAGTTTTCTTGGGGCTGCTTAGCGCAATTTACGGCATAGCTCTGTCAAGCAGAAGATTTGCTTACAGAATATCCCTTAAAAAGCCGAGAAAACTTCCGGCAAAAGTTATATGCATAGGCAATCTTACGCTTGGCGGAACAGGCAAAACACCTGCTGTAATTTCAGTAGCACAGGAAGCAAAAAAAAGGGGGTTTAAACCCTGTATTTTAACGAGAGGCTATAGGGGAACTGCAAAAGATCCATGTTTTGTGAGTAAGGGTAAAGGATCTCTGCTTGATGCCATACAGGCAGGAGACGAGCCGGTTCTAATGTCCTCCAGGTTAGATGGCGTACCTGTTATAAAAGGCAAAAACAGGTTTTTTTCAGGTATGTATGCATTACGCGAGTTAGGTTCAGATGCCGTTAATATGTTTATTCTTGATGACGGCTTTCAGCACTGGAGTCTTCACAGAGACATGGATGTTGTTCTTATTGATGCTTCAAACCCGTTTGGAAACGGAAAGTTATTTCCAGAAGGCATATTAAGGGAGCCCCTGAGTGCATTAGGCAGGGCTGACACTGTGGTTATTACTAAGACCAATACGTCATGCAGTAAATCAATAAAAGCAATTGAGCATGAAATTAAACAGCACAATGCAAAGGCCGGATTATTTCTGTCATTCCATAAACCTGCAGCATTAATAGATGTTTCAGGAGAATCAGAGAGTATTGAATTATTAAACAACAGGAAAGTCTATGCATTTGTAGGGATTGCAAATCCAATGCACTTCAGGTCCATGCTGGCATCAAATGGGGCCAATATAGAACAGTTTAAGGCATTCAAAGACCACCATATTTATAAGCAGGAAGATATCGACAGTATAATGAAAGAGGCATCAGGCCTTGACATTATTACCACTGAAAAAGACCTTATGAAACTGAAAGATTTGGAACTGCCAGAAAATCTTTATACCCTCAGAATAGAATTTTCTGTTGAAAAGGAATTTTATGACATCATTTTTAAATGATGAATGATAAAAAATATCAATATCAAAACCAGGGCAAGAACAGAATTTGTGGATATTACATCATAATAAATTCAAAGCCAACTATAATGGCAAATATTGAAAGCGTATTAAGCTTCATGTGGCAAAAAAAGGAGATAGCATAGAGGAGGATATAAATGTCAGCAAAAACAATAGATATCTGTGCGGTCTGTGCATGGAGGGTTGACTGCCAGAAGAAGTTTTCCGTAAGCGGCAGGGATATGAGATGTCCTGATTTTGTAAGGGATAAGTTTCTGCCAAGTAATGAAGAAGAAAAGGAAGAAAACAAATAGCAAAAGAACAGGTAAAGACTTAAAGTAATACATTAGATTCTATAATATAATATCCTATGTTATAGAATTAAATAAACAAGAGAGTTTTGTAGGTATTTCTCGATATTTTATCATCTTAAAACTATGAAAGACATGTGTGGACGGGAAGAGCTCTGTTCATTATACGACGCAAGAGAAGCGCTCTTAAAATCATCAGCAGGTTCATGTTTTCCAAAAGAGATTGAAATAGATATAGATAATTCCATTAACAGGATTTTATCAAGGGACATTCAAAAGCTCCTGGAAATAATAAGAAATGATATGGAATTTAAAGAAACAGTTAAAAAGCTAGGCGGCTATGACATCGCAGATATGGGAAAAATCGTTTACCCCGTTAGAAAAACTTAGCTGAGAGATGGAGAAGCCGAAAAGAAATTCCTTTCTAATGGGGTTTATTCAAATCAATGTGACTCGAATTCAAGTTGACTGGAAGTGCTTTGCGGCTCATTCTGCGTCTCTGCCAGAGGCTCTTTCTGCTCAGGCTCCTTTAAAGGCTCAATATTCCCGACATCCTGAAATTCTTTCAGTGTAGGCAGTTCTGAAAGGTCTTTAAGCCCAAAATACTGAAGAAATTCCTTTGTTGTTCCATACAAAAGGGGTCTTCCTGGAGCTTCTTTTCTGCCAATAATCCTTATAAGCCTTCTCTCAAGAAGCGTCCTTAAAACGCCGTCAGAATTAACTCCGCGGATTGCCTCAATTTCAGCCTTAATTATGGGCTGTTTATAGGCCACAATGGCTAAAGTTTCAAGTGACTGATGTGACAGCCTTGAAGGCAGTGCTGTGGCAAGAAATTTTTTTACCAATGGCGCAGAGGCGGGATTTGTAACCATTTGAATTCCTCCAGCTACTTCTACTACAAGGATACCGGAGTTTTTTAAATGGTACTCACTAACAAGTTCTTTTACAATCCGTTCAAGTTCAGTTTTGTTCAGCTCCAGTAAATCCTTCAGGATATCAAATGTGAGCGGCTCGCCAGATATAAAAAGAAGGGACTCAAGTGCTGATTTAGCTTCTTTGTCTTCCATGATGAGTTGAAAAAATCTCTATTAGAAACTTTCAAATCTTAACCTCTTGAAAAAATCGTTTCTAACGGGGTAAATCGTATCAAAATTTCATTAAAAATGCAACATATTGTTTCCTGTCATTAACAGGGCATACAGTGGGTTGAATTTCACTTTATTTATTTGTAGCTTATAGATATCGTTTCAATATCCTAATCTGCGTATGCGGCGGTATTTCTTTGCCGGATTCTTTTTTAATACTTTAGAGTTCTTTCCATTCTGCAGCAGCTCAAACATCCTGCCAAGCGACTCCTTCTGGAATTTGTAAATATCCATCACAGGTATTTTGCGGGAAAAACGTTTATCAATAAATCTGCAAACCGGTTTATAATGGTGTGCCTTTGACAGGAAAAGAATTCCGTTAAACAACTTCTTGTTTGTTTTAAAGGAAAAAACCCCGCTGTCAAGCAGATGTTCAAGAAAAATATCATGCCGCTTGTGGACAGACTTATTAAGCTCTTTTGCCATGCTTTTGTATTTCTTATCAATAAGGCTGTCAGACTTTACTTCCAAAAGGGAATGTTTAAAAGGAAGCTTTGTTTTCTCGAGATTATGAACTACGGTGTCAGCAGAAAGGTGTGTCAAATAGCCGAAAGCAAAAGCCTTCTGGGGGTATGTTTTTGCGGCTTTAAACACTTCCCATGCAACCTCCCAGCTATGAGAATTTTTTTCAAGCCTCTGAAACCT
>SDBV01003835.1_pt1 | contig 21869 bp, 28 predicted proteins | sample 2277081 | NCBI WGS metagenome assembly SDBV01 (sample SAMN10402039, study PRJNA504765) | marine sediment metagenome | isolation source: marine sediment core GS10_PC15, 223 cmbsf | place: Arctic Ocean: Southern Knipovich Ridge | collected 2010 | reverse complement strand
GCAGGAAACTGTTTTTGCAATGCTCGTTGAGGTAAGTGAACGTGCAATTGCCCATACAGGGAAAAAAGAATTATTATTGGGTGGTGGAGTAGCATGCAACAAAAGGCTGCAGGAAATGTGCAAAATAATGTGCAAAGAAAGGAATGCAAAACTTTTTGTTCCTGAAAACCGGTTTTTAGTTGATAATGCTGTAATGATAGCGTGGCAGGGAATTTTGCAAAAAGATGATGCTGCTAAAGAATACAATAAGATTGATATTGAGCCCTATGAAAGAACAGATGATGTTAAGGTTGCGTGGAAATAAAGTTATTTCTGGTCGTGCGTCTTCTCAAACTTACCAGCCCAGATTTTCAAAACCTTTAAATACTAATAAACTATCCTTTTGCTGTGAGAGAAAAGGAGAACCAAAAGTTATTCTTCTTGGACAAAAATTACAAATGGCAAAAGCAAAAATAAAACCATTATTGCCGAGCTTAAGGGAAAAGAAAAGGTATTTGGCTTTTGAAGTCATATCCAGATACAGGTTTAACGATGCAGTCAATGTCAGCAAAGCAATTTCGGATGCAGCAAATGATTTTTTGGGTGATTTTGGGATGGCAAAAGCCGGAATTTTACCGTTAAATGACAAGTGGAATGAAAACATGCAAAGGGGAATTATGAGGGTAAACAACAAGCATGTTGATGATCTAAAAGCATCCTTGATTTTTGTAAAAAATATAGAGGGTAAGGGGGCAATTGTAAAAAGTGTAGGCGCTTCTGGTATTTTGAGAAAAGCGCAGCAAAAGTATTTAAATCAGGCAGGATAATTCCAATAAAAGTATAATAATAAAAAAACAATGAAAAATTAAAAAATAAAAATAAGTATTAATTAAAAAACAAAAAAATGGTAAAAGGAGAAAATATGCAGCCAATGCATCAAATGATGGGTTATGACAGGGCTATAACCATGTTCAGCCCTGACGGAAGATTACTGCAGGTAGAATATGCAAAAAAGACTGTAAGGCAGGGCTCAACTGCAATAGCTATGGCATGTTCTGACGGACTTTTGTTTGTAACAGACAAAAGGGTAATCGATAGTTTAGTAGTTCCGGAAGCTGTTGAAAAAATATGGCAGATAGATGAGCATATTGGTGCAACTGCATCAGGAATCTTGTCTGATGCAAGAGTTCTTATAGAGCGTGCGCAACTAAAAGCACAGCAGCATACAATTACTTATGACGGTCCTATAGATACATTGACAATAGTAAAAGACATCTGCGACTTAAAGCAGGTATGCACTCAATCAGGCGGGTTAAGGCCTTTTGGCGTTTCTATATTAATAGGTGGAATTGATGACCACATACCAAAACTCTATGAAACAGATCCAACAGGAATATTTTTCCAGTATAGGGCAACAGTAATAGGGAAAGGAGAGGTTGAAGTGGAGGAAATTTTACATAAAGAGTATAATGAAAGCCTGACAATTGAAGAAGGATTTAAATTATCGTTAAAAGACTTAAGGAAAGTTTTAGGAGACAATTTTAAGATAGAAAGGATAGATGCAGCTTATATTACAACCAATGAAAAAAAATTCAAGAAGTTTTCTAAGGAAAAAATAGAAAGGACTGCTGCGAATATCAAGGATATAAAAGAGAAGAAGAAAAAATAAAAATGGTGACTGTTGACGAAGCAGTTATTGCAAAGTTAAAGACACACGGCCATAATTTTGAGGTTTTGGTCGATTGCAATAACGCAGTAGCAGTAAGAGAAAAAAAGCAGGTCAATATGAGGGATGTGCTTGCCGCATCAAAGGTTTTTACAGACGCAAAAAAAGGTTTGGAAGCATCTGAGACTGCTATGAAGCAGATTTTTCAGACAGCAGATGCAGAAGAAGTTGCAAAACAAATAATACTCAAAGGGGAAATACAGTTAACCTCGGAATACAGGAGCAGCTTGAGGGAAAAGAAGAGACGGCAAATAATAAACATGATCCACAGAAATGGTGTTGATCCAACGACTCATGCACCACACCCTGTAATCAGGATTGAGAATGCGTTGGAAGAAGTGAAATTCCATGTTGATGAATTTACTTCAGTGCAAGAGCAGCTGAAGGACGCGTTAAAAAAATTAAAACCGATTATTCCAATAAGGTTTGAGGTCAAGGAAATTGCAGTTAAGATAGGGCCGGATTATGCCGGAAAGGCATATTCAACTGTAAAAAAATATGGTACAATATTAAGGGAAGAGTGGCAGAACAACGGCTACTGGATTGCGGTTGTCGAGATGCCTGGCGGCCTAGAAGAAGAATTTTATGAAAAAATAAATAATATTTGCCATGGAGAGGTTGAGGCAAAGGTTTTGAAGACAAAATAAATTTGAAACAAAATGAGCAAGATAAATGTAAAAGACAAGGACATTGCAGTTCCTGGGGAAATACTTGCTGTGGGAATGGACAGTTTTCCTGGAATAGGGACTTACAGGGAAGGAGAGGATATAATTGCTGCACGCTTAGGATTAGTACAGCTGGACGGCAGAACAATAAAACTCATACCTTTATCCGGAAGATATATTCCTAAAAAATATGATACAATTATATGCACTGTTATTGACGTGAATTTCAGCGGCTGGCGCCTGGATACAAACAGCCCATACTCAGCTATGCTTTCTATGAAAGAGGCAACATCCCAATTTATAGCACGCGGCGCTGATCTTACAAAATTCTATAACATAGGGGATTATGTTTCATGCAAAATAGTTAATGTGACAAGCCAAAAACTTGTTGATGTGACAATGAAAGGTGCAGGGTTATTCAAGTTAAAAGGAGGCAGAATAATAACTGTTGCAAGCAACAAGGTTCCAAGAATTGTCGGCAAGCAGGGAAGCATGGTTTCAATGATAAAGGAAGCAACAAAATGCAACATTACTGTTGGACAAAACGGGCTTGTGTGGATTGATGGAACTCCTGAAGGAGAGCTGCTTGCAGTTAACAGCATAAGAAAAATAGAGGAGGAAAGCCACTTAAGCGGATTGACTGACAGGGTTAAGGAGTTTTTGGACAAAAACAAAGCAAAAGCATAATAAAAAAACAATAAAAAATTTCAATAATACCAAAATTTAAAAATAAATAATTATTAATAATAAAAAAATAAATTTTAATGAATAATGATATTAAAATATAATAAAAAAACAATGAATTAACAAATAATTATTAACAAAGAAAATCAAAATCAATGAAAAACTAAAAATGGTCTACAAAGAAAGACATGACGGAAGAAAATTTGATGAATCAAGAAAGATAGAGGCAAAAGCAGGAGTTATACCCAATGCAGACGGCTCTGCTTATTTTAAGATAGGCAATACAGCAGCTTATGCAGCTGTTTACGGCCCCAGGAATTTACATCCAAAATTTTTGCAGGACCCTTCAAGAGGAATTTTAAGATGCAATTACAATATGATGCCTTTCTCAAGCACCGGTGACAGGGTAAGGCCCGGCAGTTCCAGGAGATCAAAAGAAATTTCTTTGGTTACACAAAAGGCATTATTGCCTGTTTTGGATTTAGAAGAATATCCTAATTCAGTAGTTGATGTTTTTATTGAATTGCCGCAAACAGAGGCTGGTTCACGATGTGCAGGTATTTGTGCAGCATCAATGGCTTTGGCGGATGCAGGATTAGCAATGAAAGATTTAGTAGCTGCTGTTTCTGTTGGAAGAGTTGACGACAAGCTTGTTGTTGATTTAGACTACAAGGAAGAATCTTATGAAGACGGCCCTGTTGCAGACATACCACTTGCTATGATGCCTAACCATGATAAAATTACTTTATTGCAGATGGACGGCTTGGTATCAAAAGACGACATTAAGAAAGTGCTTGAGATGGGAAAGAAAGTATGCAAGGAAATCTATGAAGTGCAGAAACAGGCATTGAAGGATAAATACAAGACAGAGGTAAAGAAATAAAATGTACCAAAGTTTAAGAGAGCACATAATAAAGCTTTTTGAATCAAATACAAGGCTTGATGGAAGGAAATTTACTGAATACCGGCCTGTTACATTAGATGTTGATGTTGCTCCTACTGCAGAAGGTTCTGCCAGGGTTAAAATAGGAAAAACAGATGTTATAGTGGGTGTAAAAGTAGAGGTTATGGAGCCTTATCCTGACACTCCAGACGAAGGTTCTATAATGGTTGGTGCTGAATTACTGCCATTGTCAAATCCCGAGTTTGAACCAGGACCTCCGAGTATAGAAGCAGTAGAACTTGCGCGAATAGTAGACAGAGGTATTCGTGAAAGCAAATCCCTTGATTTCAAGAAACTATGCATAAAGAAAGGAGAAAAAATGTGGATGATTATTATTGATATATGCACAATCAATGATGCTGGAAACTTATTTGATGCTTCTGCTTTAGCAGCTATAGCAGCTTTAAAGAATATGAAATTCCCAGAGTATAAGGGTGATGTTATCGATTACAAGAAGAAAACAAATAAAGGCCTTGATATAAAAGATACTCCTTTATCTGTTACAGTAAGCAAAATTGGAGATAAGTTTATTGTTGATCCTGATTCTGAGGAAGAGAAAGCAATTGACGCTAGGCTTACTGTTGCTAGTTTAGCTGATGGAACATTATGCGCAATGCAGAAAGGCGGTGACTATCCATTATCAGCAGAAGATGTTGAGAAGATGATTGATATTGCTCTTGAGAAAGGACAGGAATTGAGGAAGCTGGTTAAGTAGATAGTTCTTAGGATTTAATATAATAACGAAACCTTTTTAATCTGACTACGAGTAGTTCTTATTGATTTTTATGATAGTTGATGTCTTAGTTCACCCGTATTTTTCCGTGTTAAATCCGGATGCTTTACCTACAGGTCCGAGTGTTGAAGAAAGAACAAGTTTATGGTATGACGCTTTCCGGGAATTTAAACCTGAACATTTGGTTATTGTTTCACCTTTTGAAGCTGATGATATAAAAAGAAGAGAAAAAAGACCCGAAGAATTAAAGGTTATGGAGCTGTTAGACAGATTAGAGGAGCATGCTTCAAGATATGCGAGTAATATCTATAGTTATTTAAGACGTATAGACCATTCTATTAGAAAACGTTTAGGGAATCCTGATCCAGAGTCAATTGAAATTATCAGGTCCTGGGGAGAAGTTTTTGACTCTGATGTTTATTGTGTAAGAACACAGGCTGAACTTGCCCAGAGCCTTTTAGGGTATCCTGAACCTAGTCTTGCAGATATTGTACTTCCATGGAGAAAACCTCCAAAAAATAAAAAGATTGAGATTGTAATGCCTAAAGAATTATCAACTCATTTACTGGAATAATAATATAATATGTTCCTATAAACCAAAATGAACACACTAACTGATGAGCGTCTTGAAAGAGAATTCAATGTCACAAAAAAAGCATTAGATAATATAAAGATAAATATTGATAAAAACGACAAGCACTATAAGAATGCACTGCATTTTCTCGATACTGCAAAGAGATATTATAAGGATGCTAAATACTTTAAGGATAAGGGGGATAAAGCAAGTGCATTCGGAGCCTTAAACTATGCATTCGGATGGCTGGATGCCGGAAAGAATATAGGTATATTTAAGACAAAAAAGTAAATAAGAATTATCTATTCTTCATCGTCCTCATCATCTTCTTCTTCCTCTTCTTCTTCCTCATCTTCTACATCTTTCTTTTTAGATTCTTTTTCATCGTCATCTTTTTCTTTGTCGTCTTCATCCTCTTCCTCAATCTTAACTTCCATAATAGAATTAATTTCTTCTGCACTTAAACCAGTCCTAGTTGATATTTCATTAATTATCGTATCCAAATCTATAGTATCTAATTCGAATTCCCACTCTGCTTCGCCAATTTCTATATCTACTTTAACTTTTCCTTTTTCTATTTCTACCTCGATTTCTATTTCTTCTATAGCTTCGCCAGCCTCTTCTATTTCATCTTTAAGCTCTTCTGCATAATCTTTTGCAGCCTCATAAAGATCTTTTGCTTCTTCATACATTTCTTGGGCTAATGCTCCATTTCCTTTTGCAATTAATTCGTCGAAAGCTGATTTATCTGGAATGTCAAGACCAAACTTTTCAGCTTTTTCAATAACATCGTTCCATTTACCTTCTGCCTTTTTAAGCATTTTTTCTGCACGCTCTTTTTCAAAATTACTCAAACCAATCTCTTCCTTAATCTCTTTTTCAACTTCTTCTCCGCTCTTATCTGTTTCTTGTTTTATTTTTATTTTGGTTTTATCCTTCTTATTTTCAATTTCTATTTCAACTTCTCCTGTCTGCCCTTCTAAGCTGTTTAAAATAGAATCAATCAAATCCTGTTGCTGCTGGGTAATTTCTCCTTTAATCTTGATTTTTACTTTTAATTCTCCAGAAATCTGTTCAATCTCTTCATCGTGTTCTTCCAATTCTTTTTCTATTTCAATTATTTCTTCTATTTCTTTTGTGGAATCATCTTTTTCTATTTCCTTAATGTTTTGCTTTACTTTTACTAAAATTTTCCCATGCTCGTCTTTTGCTTTTATTGCTGATTCTAATTTATTTTCTTCAATCATGGATTTAACTTCTAACAATCTTTCTTGCGCTATTTCCAAGCCTTTTTTTGCTTTCTCCCCTTTACCAAAAGTAAGAAGCAAAGTTAATTGGTCTAAAGCTTTGTCCAAACCCCAGAGAAAGCTGTCTGGTGTTACACCAGGATCTTCGGCTGGTTGCTGGGCATTCACAATAGGCAGAAGCAGCAATGTTACAATAATAGCAAATAATTTTCTCATTCTATGATTCATTGCTTAATCCTCATATATAAAGGTTATGGGGGAATATAGGTATATTTAAGATAAAAAAGTAATAGTATTTATCCGCCAAATAGTCTTCTAAACCAGTTCATGATTTTCTGAATTAAATTTCCACTAATACATTGGTTGTCAACACATACATTAGTTAAGCATTCATAATTATTATTACAATTTTCATTTGAACCCAATTGTGGTTTGATAGTTTTATCGATGTCACAGTAATTGTTGCTTACCCTTACACTAATAGGAACGCAGTTTCCATTATAATTACAGCCAAAACCTGTTTCTGTGTTAGAACATCTTTTTGGAGTGCCGAAGCACGAATCAGAAGTGCAGGGATTATTATCATCGCAGTCTTTATTTGTTTTACATCTATCCCGTTCAACTTTAGTTGGAGGTCTTACCAATATTTCTTCATCTTCTTCGGGGGTTTCTATTTCTTCGTCATCAGCTTCTTCTGATTCTTCTTTAACACAAGCGCCATCTTTACAGCCTTGCTGGCATATGTAACTGTGGTCGCCTTTATAGACTCCATTTTCACAAACATACTCTGAAAGATGTTTCCCATCATCCCAGCATATATCATACTTTCTTCCATTTGTGCCAAAAGTGGGATATCCTATCATCTCAACATACCCTTTTACATAATAATTTACTCCACCGTCGGAATCTGTGCATTTAGTTTCGGTTGCCTCTTTTTCTATTTTTGATGTTAAAATACCTGTAGATGTATGCCGTAAGCCAGTATCTATATTAGTATAAACAATAACTATATTTGACTTAAGAGTAGAACCAGCCTCACCGTTATTACAACCAATAATTTTTGCAGTATACTGTTCTCCATTTCTAACATTTTCATTAATCCCAAATGTACACTTCCCAGATGGAATCTCTATTGAATTTAATTTTACATCAAAACCAATACCGTTTCTGACTATTATAGTAACAGTTGATGGAGTTACCTTAAAATCCATACATGCTATTCCAGCAGGAAGAGAACATTTATTTGGTAAAGAAGGTTCTGGTGAATCTTGTCCACAGTCTTTAATATATGGACTGCTAAAAGTGCCATAAACACATATTTCATTTCCTTTTAAATCATAATCTTGCCAATTTGCTAATACCCTGGCTGTTTTCCTTGTATCTTCGTCAGAATAACCTGCTACTACAATTTGTGCGTATCCATTATAGTTATATAGCTTAATTAATCCCTTGTCTTTTGTAAATCCTTTTGTGCAGTCAACTGGATTCCCCATTAATTGTGAACTTACTGCACTAGAGCATGGGGGTCCTACAGAGATTATATTAGATTTGTATGGATTATCTATTTGGCTTGCTAATTTAGTTGTACCAACATCTATTCTTGTAACTTCTATAGTTCCAGCTGTTGTTTTTGTTCCTTCAAATTGAAGGCTCGCAGCAATTTCAGATAGAGCTATAATATTATCCGCAGATGCCTTGTCACCAACAACTAAGTAGCCATTAAATTTATTATCTTTAATAAACATCTTCGGATAATTTGATAGGTCAATTGGTAGGTTTGGTTTGTCTGTTGCTATATCAGGTCTAATACAAGCACCAAATTGGCAGCCATTTGGACATTTGTATAAAACACCAAGTGCTGGTTCTTGAGGATTGCCAGTACAATAATATTCTAATAAATCATTTTCAGTTGTACTTGGTCCTGGATTACACTCGTCATCAGATCTAATTCCTTCCTCGTTGATTATATAACCTTTCTCGTAATAATCCTTCCCACCATCAGAGTCAGTGCATTTTTGTTCTACTTCAATAATACATTTGCCATCTTGACACCCATTTGGGCATACATAATAATCATATGTTGTCTGTCCATTTTCACAATAGAATTCTGTTAAAGCGTCATTAGGACCATAGCAATTGTCAGTTAGGTCTACATTATTATATATCGAGTTATCATTAGGTCCAAATGTAGTTCCTTTTACATCATAATCCTTCCCACCATCAGAATCTGTACATATTTCATCAGTAACTTTACCAGTCACCCAATCCCATAGTCCCGCACTAACAACAGAAGAACTAACTAAAAAAATGGAAAAGAAGATAAGAAAAACTTTGGTGTTTCTCATTTTTTAATTGAATGAAAAAATTGCAATCAAGCAAAATCAATTCCCAGTTCATTATTGAAAGTTGTTTGTTCTGCTCTTTCTGTTTTTGTGTCTAATTTGCCAAGAATCCATGGACTGTGGACTCCGGTTATTATGGTCATTATGGTGAGCTTTCCTTTCATTTCTTCTGAAACTCTGGCGCCCCAGATGACATTTGCATCAGGGTCAAGAGTTTCTGTAACTAAGTCCCCAATCTTGCTTACCTCGTCAAGAGTCATATCAGGGCCTCCTTCAATATGTATTAAAGCGCCTGTTGCTCCTTTGTAGCTTATGTCTAATAGCGGGTTGCTTAATGCACCCTTAACAGCTTCTTCTACCTTGTTTGTAGTATCTGATGCGCCGACACCAATAGCTGCTACGCCGCCATTAGTCATAATCGCTTTAACATCTGCGTAATCCAAATTAACTAAACTTGGAACTGCAATTGTCTCTACTATGCCCCGAATCATAGTTGCTATTAATTCGTTTGCAACTGCAAATGCCTGCTGTACTGGCAAATTTCCGGCAATATTAACTAAACGATTGTTGTCTATTACAATAACAGTATCAGAAACCTGGCGTAATTGCTGCAGTCCAAATTCTGCTTTATCAATCCTTGCCCTTTCTATGCTGAATGGCATTGTTACTGTACCGATAACTATTGCTCCTGTTTCTTTTACGACCTGGGCTATAATTGGCGCTGCACCTGTTCCTGTACCGCCGCCCATTCCAGCGCATATAAATGCCATATCTGTTCCTTTTACCATATCCTTTATTTCCTGGATGCTTTCTTGTGCTGCTTCTGCACCTTTATTTGGATATCCACCGCAACCTAGACCGCGAGTTAACTCTTTTCCTATCAGGCTTTTTCTATCACAACTGGTTATATCCAAGTGCTGCTTATCAGTATTGCAGGCAACAATTTCAGCACCTTTAACGCCTTTTTTGTAAAGCCAGGATACCATATTGCTTCCTGCTCCGCCTATACCAATAACTTTTATATTTGCCTGGCCTACCATATTTTCATAATCTATATTCTGAGAATTTTTTACCGCTTCTTGTACTATGAAGTCCATTTTTACACCTCGAATTTTTGTTTTTATAGTCTTACATAAATGTGTTTTAATACTATTAAAGTGCCAGTATATAAATGTTACGTTTTTGTATACTAATATACTGTTGTAGTAAAACATATATATTGTGGTATAATTAGGCTTTAAAGGAAAAATTTTGTGAAATAAATAAGAGTATTAGCGGCTTATTTTATACATTCCAGGCTCCATAAAAACCTTATCAGTTTTAACTGTTAAGCCTTTTTCTTTTTTCATTATATCTTCAGAAGTCAATTGAGCTTTACCTAAGGCTATCAATTCGTCTTTTAATGTCATGACTGCAACTATGTCCTCTTTGCCTATTTCGTCGTTTAATTTGCTTATTCCCGGGATGTTTAAATCAGCTCCGTGGCATAATGTATCCACAGTAGTGTCAAAGACCCATATCTTTGGTAAATGTCCTATAGCATTCTCTGTCGGCTGTATGATTTTTCTCAGGAATTTATCGTTTTTTTCTTCTTTATAGAAATAATAAGCATCAGTCAAATCCTGCAATGTGAATAAAGTGCCTTCATTAAAAGGGCCTGCTTTTGTTCTTCTAAGCTCTAACATATGGGCCCCTGTTTTTAGTTTCTGCCCTAAATCATGGATTAATTTTCTTATGTAAGTGCCTGCCTGGCATCCAACAATAAACAAGACATCTTTTTCTTCTTTTTCCAGGATTTCAAAATAATAGATTTCCCTTTCTCTTTTTACCCTCTTAACAGCACTTTTTATTGGAGGGATCTGTTTTATTTTTCCTGTAAAGTTATTTTTTATAGTTTCTTTTAGTTTTGTTGTTCCTACATCTTTGTGCAAGTGCATTATGCCAACATATTCCTTTCCGGATTTGAGTAAAATTTGTACAATTCTTGTTGCTTTTTCCAACGCCACTGGTAAAACACCATGAACATGAGGGTCTAAAGTTCCTGAATGACCTGATTTATTAATATGAAGAATTTTCTGGACATAATCACTCACCTGATGACTTGTAGGACCCTGGCATTTATTTATGTTGACAATGCCATAATTTATTATTTCTTCTGTTGTTCGTTCTTCTGGTTTGCAGCCTAGTTTTGAATCTGTTTTTGCCTCTTTTTTTACAAGAATTTTTCTTGTTATAGTTTCAAATGGCAATAGATGTTTTGTCATATTAAATTAGAGAAAGAATATTGATTTAATAAAGTTCTTATTTACCCCAGTTCCATTTCATTTTTCCTTCTGTTTTGTATTTTATAATTATTATTAATACTATTAGGATTATAATAAACTCTACAAAGAATCTGAGTGTATTCTCTTGGAGTTGAACTGTTCTGCTTATAATGAGTAAAATAAAGAATAATGTTACTAACCAGCCTTCCCATGATGAGGGTGTTGCTCCGTAGCCGTATGTTTTTGGCCTGAACCAGTATTTATTGCCCATAAATATTTACAATCTTGGCATTTATTTAAACTTTATTGAAGAAATAGGGCAGTGTTGAAAATCTCACTTTGTTCGGGTGGCATCGGGTTCGCATTTTATGTTTATTGCTGATAGCGGACATTCCCGTGAATTGTGAGCGAGTTCGCAACGAGCTCACTCGCATCTCACGGACTTCCCCCTTGTCCGCTTAATAGTTCATTTTAAGATGCTCACAAATTGATGCCACCTATATTTTCAACACTGCCTGAAGAAATAGCAAAACTTATATATATTCATCAAATTGCGATTATTATGGTAAAACTACATACAAGACAGAAAAGAAAGTTAAGAATGCAGGGTCTCGGGGGCAGAAACAGAAAAGCAAGGCCAAAGACTTTCAAGACTGAAGAAGCTGCAAAAAAGTATGCAGAAGCCAAAGGACTGAAAAATTATAAATTAGTTGATTTGGCAATTTCAAGACCTAATGTGAAAAAAATAAAGATTGTTCTTAAGTGATTATACTTTTTTGGCAATCAAGGCAGCTACAGCAGATATGGCTGCTCTGATATTTGGTCAGGAGTAGAAAATTTTTTATATCCTAATTAAAAAGGATATAGTATGGCTTCAAAAGAGAAAGGTTTCATATGGTATGCTGTAAGATATAGTTTTGTTGCACTAATAGTTTCTATTATTTTTGGAGGAATTGTGTTGTTACTAGTAATGCAAAGGGCGGAACCATTATGGTTATTAGTTCTTATTTATCTTGCTAGTTTTTTAATTGTTGTTGTTCCAATATTTAATTTAATCGTCTCAATAATTCATTTAACAAAATATGAAGAAAAAGCACTTGCAATAATAGGTATAATCATATCTGCATTAATTTTTATTTTTGTGTCAAGTAATGTTATATTATTCGCTATCCTTGCAGGAATAAGTGGGATATTAAACTTTCCTATCTGATTAGTACTTCTTATGTTTTCTTAGCAATCAAAGCTGCTATAGCAGATATGGCTGCTCCTATTAAGGCTGAAAATAATGGCCCTGTGATTAATCCTATGTAGACTCCAATTTTCATAATGCCCTGTATCGATGCAGGGTCTACTCCTGCCTGTGAAGCTGCATACAGTATAACAGATGGAACAAAATAAACCAGGAATATGCTAAGTACAGCTCCTGCCAAGCCAGATACTGCTCCGGCTAAAGCTCCAGACCATGCTGCAATTTTTACAGTTTGCTTGTGGTCTTTAACTGCTGTCCAGCCAATAAAGCCGAATACAGCTATCATCAAAAGCCAGCTTGCTGAAGATGAAAAAATTGAAATGTATAATGAGGAAGATATAATTGCAGTAATAAATCCCAAAAGAGACCATCCAACCAAAACATAAGTTGGTATTTTAATAATCTTCCAATAATATAAAAAATCTTTTCCTGCGAATTGCATTTACATCACCTAATCTGTAAATTATTGCAGTAGTATTTAAATATTTTCAAAATAAAAATAATCTATTTTTTATTTCTTAAACACTTTAAACAGCAGTTTTATCATCAATAATACAATTACCACTATAATAATCAAAAGGTTCTGCATAACCCACTCTGGAAAATAAGCTCCAATAATCATTCCAATAAGCAGCACATATACCTTAAGTGCTGCTATATCCCAGACATCTAATTTCTTTAACTTTTCATTATACCAGTCCATAATTCCCATTTTAGTCCTTAATTTTACTTTAATTAAATCAATTATAATTTACTGGTGGATTTAAAAAACGTTGCAACATGCTATCTTCTTTACTAAACATTGCAAGGTATAATGTATTTTCTGAAACACTAAGATAATCTGAAACATGGCCGAGTAGAGTGTTAAATAATTGTTCCAGTTCGTCCTTAGTTATTTCTTCATCTCTAGAACTTTCATAAAAATCCGCTCCTATGTTATAGCCAAATTCTCCCATTTTTTCACACAATGCTGTTACTCTATCCCCCAAATCACCATCAAAATATCCAGTTTGTTCAATTGGAACACCTCCAATTTTAATTGTAATTTCGATTTTGGGCGCTCTTCCACTTTTCCTTGTAATTTCAAATCCTTTCTCCCAACCCATTCTGAATGAGCCCAAAGCAAGTTCCTTAGCATACCCTGCGTCATGCAGAAAAATAGGGTCACCAATAACCTCTCTTAATCTGTCAAACACATATCTTTGGTTTTGGTATTGCAGATAGTTTGGCATTTTTCAATATTTACAATTAATTCAATAATTTTTCCAGTTTACTTTCTTCTACACCTATCAGTACATGAGTTACTTTGGGCTTCATAGATTCTTCCACATCACTGGGATTTGCTGCTGTATATAGAATAAAATCAACATCAGGAGGGCCGTATGTTCGGACTTCTTTATGGAGAGATTTCCACATTAAAGTGCCTTCTGCTTTTTTTCCAAAAAGAAATTGCCATTTTCTATGAAAAAATCCTGGTCTTGTCCCATTATCTTTACCACTATACTCTTCTTTTTCACCATAAGGACTGCCAATAATAACAACATCAAAAACTCTTTTTCGCAGATGCCTTACAGCATCATCATAATTATTTGTAAACGTTGCTTCGTAACCCTGTTTGCTTAATAATTCCTGAAGATAATTTTGAAACATACCTTCTGCTTGAACTACTAATGCATTTCTTTGTATGTTTATTGCTATAGCTTCCAGCCCTTCTGCATATTCATTAGGTTTAGGAATGGCTTTCCTCTGTTCCCTCCCAATATGAATATCCAAATTTAACCTTAAATGTAAATCCCAATAGCAGTCTTCTTTAGTTTTTTTACCAGAACTTCTAACTTTTTCTAGCCCTGCAACAGGTATATATCCCATCCAACCTTCTTCTGTTTTCTCAATTTTTGCAAAATATGTTGTGGGTTCAGGCATACTCCCCCGTATAGTAAGAGCATATATAAATTTTCCCATTAAATTTTCAAAAAGTTATATCATATAAGTAGTGTTTTTAGCAGAATTTGCCTATAACTTAGAGGCAGAAACAGAAAGCCAAGACCTAAAACCTTTAAGTCAGAAGAAGCTGCAAAAAAGTATGCAGAAGCCAAAGGACTTAAAAATTATAAATTAGTCGATATAGCAGTTTCCAGACCTAATGTAAAAAAAATAAAGATTGTTCTTGAGTAATTATACTTTTTTGGCAAAAGCATTTAATACACCCTAAATTATAACAATTATGTAGTAGTATTTAAATATTTTCAAAATAAAAAGAAATTTTTTCTTAACTAAATTTAGGCAATAATCTTCCTGTTCTTTTCATTTCTTTTGTTTGTTTTTTAAATGCAGATACTGTAAGAATTCCAACCAATACTAATATTACTAATGTAATAATTAATGTTATAATTATAATTTGTATTTTATTTATTGAATACAAACAACTTGTCAATGATTGTTTTTAATGCTTTTGCTACATCATAAGAAAAACTATAAATACTATATTGATTAAATGCTTTTGATGAAAAAGCAAAACGAGCCTTTGAGCAGTCTGCTTCATCTTATTGGCGCAGTGCTTTCTGTTGCTGCTTTGGTCTTGCTGGTGGTTTTTGCAGCATTGCGCGGTACAGCATGGCATGTTACAAGCTTTGCTATATTCGGTTCAACATTGATTTTACTTTATCTTTCCAGCACACTTTACCATTTTCTTTCACATCCAACAGCTAAGAAAATTTTTAGAAAAATAGACCATTCAATGATTTATCTTCTTATTGCAGGAACTTATACTCCTATTGTGCTTATTCCTTTAAGAGGCGCATGGGGCTGGTCTTTGTTTGGCGTTATATGGGGTTTAACGATTCTTGGTATTGTGCTGTCAAATACCATCAGGATGAAAGGCTGGCTTTCTACAGCAATTTACATAGTTCTGGGATGGATTGCTGTTATTGCTTTTTTTCCTTTAGTAGAATCAGTTCCATTTGCAGGGATTATGTGGCTAATAGCAGGAGGTGTTTTTTACACAATTGGCACAATTTTTCACGGCCTTGACAACATCATTCATCGCAGCAGATGGTTTGGAATGCACGAAATATTTCATCTGTTTGTTTTAGCCGGAAGTTTCAGCCATTTCTGGCTGATGTTTAGATATATTCTATACATCTAGATGTTTACCTCAAAACTTAAATAATATCAGGTAAAACCAAATAAAAAATCAATGGGTTGGCGATACTAATGGCTATAAAGAAAGGAGATAAAATAAAGATTGAATATACCGGAACATTAGATGATAAAACTGTTTTTGACACATCAGAAGGAAAATCACCTTTGGAATTTGAAGCTGGTTCTGGAAAAGTGATAAAAGGATTTGATGATGCAGTTATGGGTATGGAAAAAGGAGAAGAAAAGAATGTCAAGCTAGAGGTAAAAGATGCTTATGGAGAGCATAATCCAGAGCTTGTGAGAAAGATACCAAGAGAATCATTGCCTAAGGATCAGGAGCCAAAACCAGGAATGATGCTTTTAGTCAAGACACCGACTGGTCAGCAGTATCCAGTGAAAATAAAAGAAGTTTCAGATAAAGAAATAACTATTGACTTAAACCATCCATTGGCCGGGAAGAACCTGAACTTCAAGATTAAGGTTGCGGATATTGTGTAGAAACTTTTGGTTGAGGAATTATATTCTTTTAACAAAAGCTCTTCTTCCATCAGAAACAATATGCAAATCTATGTATGAATTTTTTCCGCTTCTTGTTCTTTGAATATATTCTTTAATAGATTCTTCAGGAATAAGCTTGTCAATATCCTGGATTATTGAAACCTGCGACTTGAATAATTTAGACGTTTGCAGGTGTTTAACTACAAATTTCATAAGGTCCCAGTTTAACTCTTCACTATTGATTATTTGGACCTTTCTTTTTCTAAGTCTTAACTCCGGAAATACCTGATTATAGTGCAGATCAAAAGAACCATCTTCATTTTCAGGGTCAAGATTCCATGTTAACGATCTTGCATAATAAACAGTTACCTTGCAATCCATGCCCTCTTTAGATGTTGCTCCTCGCACAAATAGAGCTTCAAGTTCACCTTCTTCTAAAGCCCTGTCTAATGTAAATTCAGATGGTGAAGAGTCTCTTGCTCTGTGATACTGTAAAAAATAATTTCTTCCATTATGGGTTTGAAATTCCATTATTGGACAATGATTTTGGTCAAATCTATCTAAATGCCTTACAGTTTCATATTGTCCTATTAAATTCTCCAAATTATTTCTTAAATCTTCAGGCAGAGGCGTAACAAATTCCTGAGATAGTTTTCCATTTTCAGTAATTGCATAGTTGTACAAACTTTTGCCCTTTCCGTGGTAAAAGGTCATTACATGATGTCTGTTAGGTATTGCAGAATCTGCTATAACTGTCCTGTTAAATCCCCCCAATAACTCCCAAATTGAAAAAGAAACCTGTTTTTTGAATTCCTCTTCCTCTAAATTTAAGAATCTGCAATATTGCCTGTACAATGCAGTCCCTGTATAATCTTCCTGATATCCAAAATAAGCGTCTTTTATGTCTTCTACTGATGTCATGCCTCTTGGACTGAATTTTATGTCTTTCCTATTACTTTCAGCCTGATGACTTGTCCCATATGACAAAGGAAAACTATCTAATAAACCAGAAGCTCCATCATAATCCTGTGGATGCTCGGCTCTCAGTAATATTGCTTTATGAGACCTTCTTGCTTCTGCTAAAGTATCAAATCTCCTTGGAACTAAAATTCCATTTTGCTCCACATAATCCCCAATTGTCCTTTTTGGCTGGCCTTCCAGCATTCGAGGGTTTTGAACATAGTAATCCATTTTCTTTTAAATCTCCAAGAAATCCTGGAGTGTTTTTAACACTCTTTTTGTATTAAAGTTATGTAGAACGATTTAAAAACTTTGCTTCTTTATCCCTTAAACCTGTACTTAAACTGATTCTTCCGCTCTGTTCCCTTAAAGCTTATTGCTTTGTTTTCCCTTAATTTTTTGAGGCAGTTTGTGACTGAGCCTATAGAAACCCCCAGCTTTCCAGATATCTCTTTAGAAAAAAACCACCTGGTTTTATTCCTCTTTAAAAAATTATAAACCTCCTGCTGCCCCATACATTTGATTGTCAAGAATCAGTGTTTAAATAGGTTCCTATCTTTTACTAAGACATGCCACTATTTATTAAACTTTTTATTAAAGTTTTTATATATGCTTTTTCTACATTTCTCACATAACCCAGAATGAAGAGGATAAACCAAAAAAAACGTTTTACATTTTTTACATAATACCTTATATTTTATGATTGTAATCGCCTAATACATGGTTTATATGAAATTCTATAAAAACTTTGGCTTTATGGCCATACATAATAGAAGAATTTAAAAATGATTGAATTTCCCCCATATATATTAATTATATGAGGTAAAAAAATGAAAGGAACAGTAAAATTTTTTAATGTGGGTAAGGGATTCGGATTTATAGCAGGAGAGGACGGCAAAGAGTATTTTGTCCATAAATCCGGATTAACAGAAGGCACAACATTAAATGAGAACGATGCAGTTACATTTGATGTAGAAGAAGGAGACAGAGGCCCAAAAGCTGCTAATGTAGCGAAAGAGGGTTCTGAAGCAGCACCAGAAAGTTCTGAAGCTGCGCCAGAGAGTTCTGAGGATAAACCAAAGGATTCAGAGTAATTACTTTATTTCTTTTTTTGAATTTTTTATTTGCTAAACCAGGCTTTTTTAATAGGTCTTGCTGCAAAAACCAAGGTTGCGAATAAAAACAACCAGGGGTTTATCTTGTGCACAAGGTTCATTGCTGCCGGCCATATGGTTATTAAAAATAATATGCCTGCTCCAGATGCCAGCTTAATCAAACTAATGTCCAACAAATCAACTTTCTTCAGCAGTTCTTCAAACATTTTTAAATCACCTAATTGTCTCTGGGATTCAGAATATAAAAACTTTTTGTAGAATTGGATTACTCTGAAGAAAATAAAAACAAGCCAAGTGGTGATGGCTTGTTTAAAAGATAACCAAGAGCAAGTCAAAAGAGGGTTCCAAAAACCTGCCCCTGATTTATTAACCAAAAAACTTTTGGAGGTGTTAGTTGGTTATGATGTAATGATAGTATGGGTCTTTATTAATCATTATGAACAGCTAATACAGAACCAGGATTCATAAAGTTTATAAAGGGAAAAACGCTTTTTTAGGCTATGATATTTGACAGCGTGCCTTATGGGCTCCCTTCTTATGTATTCAGCCCGGAATGGTTCTATGGTTTTGATTCTATTATTGAGCTAATTGCGGTTATGGTTAGCGTATTGCTTGTGTACTACAGCTATAAATGCTATAAATTAACAAAAGAGAACAGATATCTGTACTTCAGCACTGCTTTTTTATCTTTAACATTTGCTTTTATTGCAAAAATTATAGGGATATTGGCAATTTACAAGCCTATAATCACAAGGTCTGCAGTTGGAAGCACAATTCATGAGACATTTACCAGTTTAACTCCATACAGCATTAATGCACTGGCATTTGTTGCACATATTTTCTTTATTCTGCTTGGGTTTATGATATTGTTTTTAATAATTTCAAAGCTTAGATGGAGCAATCAAAGAGTTATTGCGCTTTTGATATATTTTGTATTTCTTGCAACATGGATTAGTGTTATACACTACCAGTTATTTTATCTTACATCATTTGTTTTACTTTTGCTTATAACTTATTCATATTATAATAATTATATGCAGGTTAAGAATTATAAGGCAAGATTAGTATTAACTGCTTTTGGCATACTTCTGGTTTCTCAAGCATTCTTTGTTTTTGCGATATATTCCGGAATTATTTATGTTTTAGCTGAATTAATTCAACTGCTTGGGTTTGTTTATTTGTTGATACCTTTTATGCTTATTTTTAAGAAAAAGCCAAAATGATTGTCAAAAGGAGGGGGAAAATAGAGATTATTGCAGATATACTTAGGTCTATCCAGGATAAAAAAGGCGTTATAAAACCAACTCATCTTCTGTATAAATCCAATCTTTCTCATGCAAAACTAAAAGAATACCTGAATATACTGCTTGAGAAAGGAATGGTTGAAGAAAGATTAGTTAAAGGAAAGAAAATGTTTTTCATTAAAGACCAAGGTCATAAGTTTTTATTGGAATTTGAAAGAATAAAAGAGTTTTCTGACAGTTTCGGGTTGTGATATTTTAGAATTCTATAAAAAGTTTATTTTTTTAGACTTATAACCTGTCTAAGTTGTTCTTCTAAGGGTGTATTCTCTATTAACTCAGGTTTTATTCCTCTTCTTGTTTCTGTTTGTTTCAAAGACTCTATAAAATCAATGCGATGCAATAATTTCCAGATTACATTACTCCAGCTCATCTCATGCCCCCTCTCATAAGCGTGCTCTTCCATTTGAAGACGCACATCTTCATTATTAACTAAATATCGTATAGACATTGCTACCTCATTGATACATTGTTCTTCTGTCTTGGAACCGACTAAAATTCCCCTGCCATGTTCAGGACCAATTACAGGAGTGTCAGTATAGCCCTCGGGATCATTAACTATAAGATCTATTGCATACTCCAACTCTGTAGCAATTGCTACCCTTCCTGAACCTAAAACGTCTGCCATTATACCGCTGGATATCTGATCCAGGTCACGATATAACATTAACATCATATTTGTTGCTCCATAAAAGTTCATCAACTCTTCTGTTGATAAAAAAGAATCAAGAATAACAAGATTAGCATCCCCTATTTTTTTCAGGCTGGCTACATCTTGAATTTCAGCAACCTTTAGGCCTGATTCTCTTAGGAGCTTGTCCATTTTAGCTTGGTACTCCCTGTATTCTCTTCCTCTGTTTAAGTCTATAAAATCCGGATGGACAGCACCTGCTATCACATAAACGAATTGCTTTTTTTGTTCTTTTGTGCATGAGTCTTCTAAGAATCTCTCAAAGCCAAGAATTCCCCTGTCCAGACCTTTATTAGGATGGCGAAGACCAAGTGAAGTCAGAAGCATACGACCTTCCAGCCCTAAATCCTCTTTTATTTTTTTTCTGTCCAATGGAGGGTCCATCAATCTGGTTCCATGATCTATATGAATAACTCCTTCTGAAACTCCATATTGTTCTTTAAGCCGGTCAATTACACCTTCAGTTGTAACGACTAAGCCGTCTGAATAGTCAGAAAGACCTTTTATAACCTCCTTTTCAAAGTCTACAGGATTATCACGAAGTGTATGTAAATAAACTAAAGTAGTTAATTCATGTTCCCTGAATATTTTTGCCATCTCAACATAATTTCGGTCAGTTCCGGTATAATTCTCTCCCAATCCGCTTCCATCAAGACCGTACTCATGCTGAAGTAGGACAACTGGTTTTTCTTCTCCTTTTGCTTTTTCTGATATATATTTTGCAGCTGCTCTCCAGGACTCGGGATTATTTTGGTCGATTATTTCTCTAGGGTCTATTGAACTATCATACGTTGCCCCATACCTGTCAATAGGCGCTATACTAACAGAATTAACTAAATCCCTTGGAGTAACCAAACCACTTTCAGTCTGTTGAAAACCTCTTAGAGTGTCTACTATATCCTGTGTAAATGTAGCTATACCGCACTTTCTAGGCAGTGAGCTGCTTACAATATGAATATCATATCCCATAGTATGATGTAATTCTTCATGGTTTATAAGGCTTATGGTTTTGTAACTACTTAATGATGGGTAATAATTCCTTTTTCAGAATTTAGTTTACAGCCAGAATAAGGGGGTTTATGGACAAAGCCACTATTGCAGTTAAATTTATAAACCAAAATATGTTACCTATACTCTATGAATCAACCCGATGCTAAAATACATCATGGATTGGTGGACGGAGACTTAGAACTAGCTGGCCAAATCAAGGTTCTTGGACTTACACAGCTAGAAGGTGATTATATTCAAAGTGGAAATATTGCTCTTTCTAAGTTTCAGAGAGAACCTTCTGGAGACATCCCTGCACTGGAAGTTGTTGTTGAAAGATCAGGTTCCGGCCATCATGTTATTGTTAATACACTTCCTTATGATGAGAGATATCATCGTAGTACTAACTCATATATTCAAAGAGAAGAGGTTGTAGACCAAATAGCGCAGTATTTAACTGAAATTGAAAGTCCAAAAGATTAATACTCAGATCCTTTCTTAGAACTCTGTAAAAACTTTACTTGTTTTTCCATTCACAGAACTCACTTGGTTTTGTTTTCAAAAGTATACAATAAATCAGTAAATCCTTTAGTATAATCGCCTATATTCTGGCTTGTTGCCATCAAAAATAATCTATTAAACGGTAACGTAACCAAACTAACAGCTCGTTCATCAAAGGTTAATTTTCTTTTTCTCATTAAGAAATCAGTTTTCAATTCAGGTCTTAATTCTAATTGTTCAATATATTCGTTAATCCTATAGTCAGAAAA
>SDBV01003834.1_pt1 | contig 21870 bp, 11 predicted proteins | sample 2277081 | NCBI WGS metagenome assembly SDBV01 (sample SAMN10402039, study PRJNA504765) | marine sediment metagenome | isolation source: marine sediment core GS10_PC15, 223 cmbsf | place: Arctic Ocean: Southern Knipovich Ridge | collected 2010 | reverse complement strand
CCATCCGCCCGGCCAGCATATTGAGTTCCCGCAACTGCCGCGACCATATTCTCACCTGATTTGCCAGTTCAGCATACGCTCCGGTTAACATCACACTCTCTCCGGTTTTGGTTATTATTTTGCCTTCCCATTATCAACGTGCTGCCTAAAATAACACATTTACCTCCGTTTGTCCAGCGTAAACTGTGCGTTTGCATACGTTTAGGTACACTTTGATAAAAATATCAATTCTGTGCGTTCGGGCTGTTCTATGCGTTTGGGGCAGGGGAAACTGGCTGTAAATGGCAAAAAAAAGGCCCCCTGCACGGGGGCCTTTTCTAACAGCATTTGTTCCGATTAATCAGTACTTGCCGTACCATTTCCGCCAGCTTGATTCCACAAAATTCTCTGGCGCGCCGGGAACACCCTCGGCCGGGCCGTAAAACACGCTGCCACCAAAAGTGGTCAGGTAAATCATGCCGGGGTTGTGGATATCGAACACGGGACGGTGGCCCCATTTGAAATTGTAGCCCTCCAGCCGATACCAGCTCTCGCCACGGTTGTCGGAGCGGAACGCGGCGCTGTCGAACGTGTTGATAATCACCGTGTTGGGGTTATCCGGATCAACCGCCGCTGCGTAGACGTGGGCATCTTCCTGAAAAACCAATTTCCAGCTCTGCCCGCTGTCCTCACTGCGCCACAGCCCGCCACCCTTCTCCACACCATCCACAGGCTCCGGCCAGCAACTGAGGTACATCCGGGCCGGCTCCGACTGGTCGTATATCAGGTCGTTGGGCGCGTTAACTCCGGGTGGCATGGCCAGGGGCTGCCAGCTTTCGGCCCCATCGGAACTGACATACATCGCGCCATCGGTCACTTCTCTGTCCTCCAGGCCACGGGCCACCAGCAGATATAGCGTACCCTCAGGAGTCCGGGTAATCCGCCAGGCATTGAGGTTGCCCTCCAGCCCGGTATTCTTCAGCGCCCAGTTCCGGCCCCCGTCCGTACTCTTGAACACACCCTTACCGAATCCGCAGACATACAATGTACGTGAATCCGCCGGGCTGTCGGGATCGAGCAGGATGTGTGTACTAACCGTGTTGGGCGGCATACCCTCGTTACTCTGGCTCCAGGTGCGGGCGGCGTCATCGGATACTGTCACTCCGCCCAGGTAACGATGGAACTGTCCGCTGCGGAACATCTTTGGCCGTGGCACGTCGTGGCCCGATCCCCAGACTCCCCAGGCCCGTCCTTGCACTTCCGGGTCGAACACCATCCAGTAACAGGTGTTACGCCAGGCGCGCTGCACGCCCTGTACAGCATGCAGCCAGCTCTCGCCGCCGTTGAAACTATGGAATGCCCCGATATCGGTATAGGAGATAAACACGTGCCGCGGATCGAACGGGTCGAAATGAACGCCGTAGTTGGTGGTCACGTCCAGGCCACGGCTGATATAAGAGCCGTCGGGCTGCTCGTTGCTGTACTTCTGCTCCCAGGTAACACCGCCATCCAGCGAGCGGTAGGTACAGCCCAGGTCGTTAGTCCAGACCACGTCCGGATTGGTTGGGCTGACCCCGATTGACATGGGATATTCGCCCCACTCGGGGCCGTAGTGCTTCTTCATCCAACTGCCGGTGTGGTTATCGACAACCATCTTCTCGTTGTTGGCCCGGTAGACCCATTTCCAGCTATTGCCGCCATTGTCGGTTTTAAAAGTGCCGAACTGGCGCTCGGTGCCCTGGCCGGTGGCGGCATAGTAGTTGAGTACGCCCAGGTATACCACCTTCGGGTCGCCCTCGCAGGTGGCGAACGCCCTGAACTGGGGCAGCTGTCCAGTGGCCTCGTAATCATCGAGCAGGCCGGTATTTATCTGCTCCCAGCTCTGGCCGTCGGTGGAGCGGTATACTCCGCCCGAAACACCCGTGCCGGTTTTCTCCATCGGGCTCAGCACGTAGACCGCGCCACCGTCCGCGTTGATTCCGCCAACCGCGGCGGTGATCCGCTGCACCGGCAAGGGGATATCTCTCACCTTCTCGCCGGAGAGCGTCAGCACCACGGCGCTTTGCTCGGTAAAAACGGCAACCAGGTCCGGCTGATCGCGCCAGGAGCCGGGGAAAATGGCCAGCACCTGACGGCCGGGCACCTCGGCCAACCTGGTCCAATTTTCGCCTCTGTCAGCCGAGTAGAGGATCGCCGCGCTGCTGCCGGATTTCCGCGGCGGACCGGTGGCACTGAAAATCCGCTGCGGGCGCTTGCCGATAAAAATCCGGTTACCATCGGCGGGGTCCACCCTCACTTTCTGGATGCTGCCGAAATTTTGTCCATCCCTGGTCCTGAACGAATGATTGGCGTGGTCGCCGGCCATCACTTCCTCGGCGATGTCCGCGGGTGCGGGATAAATCAGTTCCCAGGCCGTCCCACCGTCTTCGGAGCGGTAAAGCCCGCTGTTGGCGGCATAGACCACCTCCGGATTGGTGGGGTCGAACTCGTAATCCTGGACCACCGTGCGCAGGTTAAACATTTTCCAGGAAGCGCCCCCGTCGCGGGTGACATAGGCTCCAGTCATGTCACAGCGGACAAATACGTGGTTCGGGTCGGCCGGACTGATAGTGGAAAGGTACTGAGCGCCTCCCCCCCCCGGACCAATTACCCGCCAACCGGCGGCAGTGCCGGTTACCGGTTCTGTTTCCACTTTTTGAGTTTTGCTCCCTTTGCAGCCCGCAATCGCCATTGAGAAAAGCGCAACTATTATTAAAACATGCAAATGCCCGGCTAGCCTACGGATCATCTTTCACCTCCGGAACGAGTAATCGATCATGCAGCGATTGCATCTTAAAAATAGTATAACGGGTGACTCAGCATACAGCAATTGACTCTACAACTTAATTATTACGAAAATCTGGCAAGTATAAAATAATTTTAGTATGTTGGATGAGATTACGGCTAATCGCCCTGATACGATTATTTTATATTTCATTGAAACTTATTCCTCGACAATACTTTGCCATGCAATGTGCATTTCATGCATGTGCTATATTACGTCCACAGTAAGGGTATTTGGTAAACTTTTACATATCGTTTTACCCTGAAATTATTCGTTTTATCAGCTTGACATTCTTTATGTATTGTAATAGTATACGGATAATTTTCTTTCCGAAAGTATTTTATGTCGGAGATCGCCCTTCCTGCTTTTTACCCGCCAGGATGCTTTCGGACGGCTGATGTAAAGATTTCAGGGTATCTCTTCTTTGGGCTTTGCGAAAATGGAGCCAACCCCCTTCTAATCCAAATTGTCCGGTGAAAAATCTTATGCCTCATGGCCATAAAAGAATACGGGCATTAAACCGCTCGACAGTGCTCAATACTATAATCACCCACGGGCCGATTGCACGGGTAAAACTTGCCAGGATAACAGGGCTCAACCAGAGTACTGTGTCCAAAATCACCAGCGAGTTGATCGACGAGGGTGCGATCTACGAGGCCAGCCGGGACGACTCCAACGCCCTTGGCCGTAAACCTGTCAACCTCAGGGTCAGCCCGGGATACCGCATTTACGGGGCGATCGACATCACCCCGCGCCATACATCCCTGTCTGTCTGCGATCTCTCCGGCGCCGTTCTTTCCAGCCAGCAGGTCGATACATTTCCCGGCGATCCCGCTGGATTCTTTAACACCTGCGCCTCATCTCTGGCTGCGATGATCAAGGAATTTCAGCAGCCCCTGGCCGGTGTCAGCGTAATTATCCCCGCAGTGCTGAACTCAATTACGGGGATGATTTTCTGGAACAAACCACTGGGTTGGGAGAATGTGAACTGCCGGGAGCTTGTTGAACCCTATTTCGACTGCCCGGTTTTCATTGAGAATGACGCCAAGGCCGGCGCCGTGGCCGAGTTGTGGTTTGCCCATGAGGTCCGGGGGCTGAGCGATTTCGTATACGTTCTTGCCTGCGAGGGCGTGGGCAGCGGGATTGTGATCCACGGCAAGCTGTTCAACGGTGCGCATTTCCTCGATGGTAAGTTCTATTCAGGTATCGTGGAGATCAATGGGGATTTCGAGGAACCCTCCCGTGACACGGTCTGGGAGGACAAGGCTTCCTTTGAAGGTATCGCGGACCGCTACTGCCAACTGACAGGCCAGACACGAGCCGCCGATTTTGGCAGACAGGCTATCGAGATTATCGACCTGGCGGTCGAGGGCAACTCCGAAGCCAGGAAAGCGTTGCGCGAAGCCGCCAAGTGGCTGGGGGCGGGCATGGCCAATATCAACAACGGTCTGGACCCGGAGAGAATAGTCCTGGCCGGGCATATGGTTAAAGCCTGGAAACTCGTTTATCCGGAGTTACTGGCTCAATTGAGGTCCAGGGCTCCGCATCCGATGGAGCACCTGCCCGATCTGATCGTGCCCTGCTCGCTGGAAAACCCAACGTTCAGTGGGGCCAGAGCACTGGTACTGCAGCACATGCTGGGGCAGTACGGCGATGGGACACAGCCAGTGGCCAAAGCAAATAAATCCAAGAACAAATAATCTTTACAGGATGACGGTTGCGCCTGATTGGCCTTGCTTAAACCAGCCAGCTGTGCATCAACCGGATATTGATAATCCTGAAAAGGCTAATACGCCTGCTGTCAGCGGTGCAAGGAGTCCTCCGGCACCAATCACTGCCGCGTTCATCAGATTTACAACCTTGGCGCAACAGCAACACGCCTCCCGGCTACTCCTCCAGCACCAAATTCACCCCACTCATGTTCGCGGCTATTTGCATGGCTGTTTACGTCAAACGCCAAACCGATTATATAAATTCAGACAGTTTTTCATTTTTGACTTGAATTAATTGCCATTGGAACAAAAATTAAATAGACTATTTGATGAACTACTTCGCAGCAGAACTGCGAGGTATCTGAAAAATCCCCCTCAATCCCCCTTTGCCAAAGGCGGCCCAGGGGAGATTTAAGCTTCTCGTTTTACAAATGCAACAGCATTCCCCGGAGAATGCTCCGAGGAATGCTTTCGAGTAAAACATTCAACTGACACCGGAATTTGTGGGACTCTCACTGCAATTCAACCACGAGGAAACTTGTGAATAAAAATCGTTGCTCCACTTCTGCCGCGAGCTGCATCCTGAAAATCAGCTGTTTGCTGCTCGCCCTCAACCTGCCGCTTCCTGTCGCGGCCTTTTCCGCCGGCAGCCAGGACGCTTTCACTGTTATCGCTCCGCCAGCCGACTCCGGCCGCCAGATTACCCCGTTCCTGCGCTACCAGGTGGAAATGGCCTGGCGTCAGGACGAACAACGTCAGGCGGAACTGGCCGTTATCCGCACGGAGACTGAATTTCTCCAGTACCAGCGCAGCCTTCGCGCCCGTCTGCTGGAGATAATCGGCGGCCTGCCCACGGAGAAAACAGCGCTGAACGCCCGGATCACCGGAACAATCGATATGGACGGCTACCGGATAGAGAAACTTATATTCGAGAGCTTGCCCGGGTTCCACGTTACCGCGCTGGTATATATCCCCGACGGAGTCAAAGAAAAACGCCCTGCGGTGCTGGTAGGCTGTGGCCATTCTCCTGTTGCCAAGGCCTTCCGCAACTATCAGGAAATCGCCGCCCGGCTGGTACAGCGTGGCTACGTTGTCCTCTGCTGGGACCCGGTGGGCCAGGGCGAACGCAGCCAGTTCTGGGACAATGGCAAAAATGACAGCCGTTATAACCGGGTCTGTGGCGAGCATGGCATTTTCGGCAACGTGGCATACCTGGCCGGCTCCAGCCTGGCCCGCCACGAGGCGCTTGACGGGATTCGTGCGCTGGACTACCTGACAACCCGGCCCGAAGTCGATCCACAGCGGATATCGATCACCGGCACCAGCGGCGGCGGGGTGCAGAGCGCCCTGGTGATGGCACTTGACCCCAGGATTTTCGCCGGGCTGCCCTCGTGCTATATCAGTAGCCTGCCGATGAGGATGGCTAACCGTATTTTCCGCGATCCCGACAGCGACCCCGAGCAGGACATCAACCGGATGGTGTCCTCGGGTGTGGGCCACGCCGGGCTCTGCCTGATGACCTATCCCCGCCCGCTGGTGCTCTCCGTGGCGGTTGAAGACTTTTTTCCCATTGAAGGCGCTCGCAAAACCTGGCGCGAGGTGGAGGCCGCCTACCGAAAGTTCGGCCATGCGGACAAGGTCGCTATCAACGAGGGGTACCACCCGCACAGCTTCAGCGACCATAACCAGCTTTCCGCATTCGGCTTCCTGGACCGTCAGACCGGCATGCCGGAGCGCCACACATTTGAGCCGTTCAAGCTGCTCGATGCCGAACAACTCAACAGCACAAAAACTGGCCAGGTCCGGCTGGAATACCCTGACGGTAAAGATTTTCTGGATGTGGTCCGCGATTATTATCAAGTGCGTAAAAATTCAATCAGTATCGATATGGCTAGCATGTACCAAGGCCGCAACTACCCGGGAATAGACAGTTGGAGCGTGGCCGTCTGGCAGCACGGCAACTCGCAACAGGAAATCGGCTGGGAAGCTGTCGGCAGCGCCAACCATAGCGGCTACACTATCGACAAGTATGCTTTGCACCACAGCGGCCTGCTGAGTATCCCCGTGTTGCATGTAAAACCCAAAGCCAACAGTTCGGCGGGCAAGGCTGTCCTCTGGTTCGACTTCCGTAGCAAACTCGACGGAGATAATTTCGCCAAAATTGAATCGCTGCTCAAACAGGGCTACGATGTGCTCAGTTTCGATTTCCGCGGGCAGGGCGAGAACATGATGCGCTACGCCGTGGCCAGTATCGACGATCCCCGGCTGGCCGCCGTGCCGATGGAGGAGCAGTACTACAGCCAGATTTCCGGCGTGATGGCCAATTATGTCTACAACACCCTGCTCACCGGACGGCCCTACTTTTTGCAGATGCTGGAGGATGTGGAGATTGTCGCCAGGTTCGCTGCTGAGAAACTTGGTATCAGTAAGCTGGCTGTCAGTGGATGCGGCAAGGCTCACACCGTGGCCGCGGCGGCCGCCGGTTCGATCAGCGGCCTTGAGCTGATCGAGGCCCCGGACGCCGAGTTGGTGGACTGGGCGGCAATAGTCGACAGCAAGCAGGAAACCTGGCCGATCGAGTTCCTGCTTCCCGACGGAGCTTATGTGGACTTGAACTGACCGCTATCCATCTCAAATTCCCGGAGGACAGAGGCGGACAACCTGAGGCGCTACAATGAGCGTTATCCCGACGGGTTCCGCGCTCTTCAGCAACGGATGGGCTACCGCGTACGGCCTTCGCGGATCTGGCAGCGCAAGCGCTACGAGACCAGTGAGATTGTGGTGGCGCTGGCTAATAACGGGGTTGCCGGAGTGCCCGGAATACTGCATCTTTACGTGGAAAGCATGGATGGCCGGGTAAAAATCGGCGGCGGCCTCGATGCCGGACACCCCTACGGCGGCAAACTGCGCCAGGCCAGTTTCATCCTGCCCAGGGGTATGGAAGGCCAGAAAGTCGAAATCCGCGCCGAACTTGAAACCAACGGTGTACGCCGCCCCGTGCGCTGGGCCACCGCCCAGAAGCTGGAACAGGATGGATCGTTCGCATTCGAGCTGAAAAAGTTTGATGAGCCGGGCTGGCGCAAAGGCGTCTGATCTTTTTTATAATTAGTGCCAAGCTAAATCCGAGTGAAGATTCCCTGCGCCAACCCGCGGAAATGCTTCACTTATTCAAGAGAATGCTTTTTTTGTTCGTTCACTGTTCAATTCAACTCAGTGGAGACTGACATGCACAAAACCTGTCTGTTTAAATCCGCTCTAGCCGTATTCGCGGCGCTGCTCATCGCTGTTTCTCTCTCCCATGCCGCCGTTATCGGAGCATGGGCGGTTGGCGATGGGGAGAAAGTGTTCCGCTATGACGAGCAAAACCCGGCCAAAGATAAAAACGGTATCTGGGACGGGCGCGCTATCTCGCTCAGGGGCCTCTACAACGAGGTGCTGGGTTTCCAGGTGATCGTGGTGGCCGACAGCCTGGGCGCCGAAGGTGTGGATATCTCTATCGACCCGCCGGTGCACCAGAACTCTGGTGTGGCCATGGCCGGTGGTGGCTCGCTTTACGGCCCCGGCGGTACAATCGAGCTGTTCAGCCAGCACTATATCCGTGTGCGGCGGCCCACCAAGCCGCTCTGGTTCTACGGAAGCGAGGCCAGCGCCCCGGCTAAAATGACCGGCTGGATTCCCGATCCGCTGATCCCTGCCGATGCGCGGGCCGGACGCGGCGGGTTCCCCGTGGATATTCCGCCCACGGCCGAAGAGGTCAACCGCCGGCAAAACACCCTGGAGACCAACCCCCGCCAGGCGACTCAGAACCAGGGCTTCTGGGTGGACCTCCACTTTCCCCGCGACCGCCGCTGGCCCGCCGGTGTCTATACCAGTACGATAAGGGTACGCGAGAACGGCAGGGAAGTGGCCAGTATCAGGCTGAGCGTGGAGTTGCTGCCGGAGTACCTTCCCGATGAGAACCATTCCAATATCTGGCTTTACGCCAGTGTGGGCGCGGTAAAAACATATATGCCCGAACTGACCGACGAGGAAGCGGAGAAGATGCTCAAGTTCACCGCCCACCGTCACCGGGTAGACATTATCGGTGGCAGCAGCGCTCATCGCAGCCCGTTCGACAACGCCGATATGGACTCCTACAAGGCCTGGCTCGATGGCAGCGCGTTCACTCCCGCCAACGGTTACAACGGCCCCGGCCAGGGCCAGGGCGAGAAAATGTTCACTGTGGGCATGTACGGCGCTATCACCCGCCGGGTGATGAACAACAGGGAAAGCGCCCGGGCCGAGAGCGACAAGTGGGTTACCTGGTTCGATAGCAACGCCCCGGACGTGACTTATTTTTGGTACATGATCGACGAGCCGGGCGAGGTGCAGTTCCCCTGGATTAAGGAACACGCTGATTGGGTCCACTCCAACCCCGGCCCCGGCAAACGCCTGCCCGTTTTTACCACGCGCCGCTATACGCCCGCACTTGACGAGGCGATAGATATCTGGGCCAGCGGCCACGGTGTCGACCTGGAAGCCCTGCCGAAACTTAAGCAGAAGGGCGGAAATCACTGGTTCTATAACGGCGCTCGTCCTCGCTACGGGTCGGTGATCCTTGAGGCCGAGGCCGTGGACCTGCGGGTCAATGCCTGGGTCAAGTATCTATTTGGAGTGGATACCTGGTTCCTCTGGGAGGGCAACCACTGGCAGCATAATATGCAGGGACCCAAGGGGCGCCTTCACCAGCGCGTATTCAGCCAGGCGCTGACTTTTATCAACTGGGGGATGAATTTTGGTAACGGCGACGGGATAGTGTTCTACCCCGGGCGCATGCCGTTCTACCCGGAGGAAGACCGTGGCCTTACCCGCGTTCTGGGTTCTGTACGGCTGAAAAACATGCGCCGCGGCCAGCAGGATTATGAACTGATGTGGCTTGCCGAGCAAAAAGTGGGCAAGGAAAAAATTCTGGAACTGATTAGAACCGTGGTGCCCAAGGCACTGGAAGAAGTGGAAAAGGACGCCCCGGTCCCCTGGAGCCAGCGCGGCGACGACTACGACCGCGTGCGTAACACCCTGCTCGATATCATTGTCAATTGACGGGAGGCCGAGATGGGCGTTGAACTCAATTTCGAACCGGTAATGCCGGCTAACCGTGATGTCCCTATCGGCCTGATCGGGGCCGGGTTCATTGTGGCCGACTGCCATCTGGTAGCTTATCGCGACGCCGGATTCAACCCGGTGGCGATCACCTCACGGGGAAAGAGTGCAGCAGTTGCCGCCGAGCGCCACCAGATTCCCAAAGTCTACGCCACGGCCGATGAGTTGCTGGCCGACAAGGAGATTGAGGTTGTCGATATCGGCGTACCGCCGGATATCCAGCTTGAGATGGTGCGCAAAACCGTGCAGCATGCGGATCACGTGCGGGGTATCCTGGCCCAGAAGCCGCTGGGAGCAAGTTATGCCGAGGCCGACGAGATTGTCCGTCTTTGCCGCGATGCCGGGATTACCCTGGCGGTGAACCAGAACATGCGTTACGACCAGAGTGTCCGCGCGGCCAAAAGCCTGCTGGAGCAGGGCGTGCTGGGAGAACCGGTGCTGGCCACAATCGACATGCGGGCGATCCCCCACTGGATGCCCTGGCAGGCACACCAGGGATGGTGCACCCTGCGGATCATGTCCATTCATCATCTGGACACGTTCCGCTTCTGGCTGGGAAACCCGGACCGGGTGTTCGCCTCCACGCGGCCCGATCCCCGCACGAAATTCGAGCACACCGATGGGATCTGCCTCTACATCCTCGAATATGACAAATCAGGCGCAAGGGCCACCTCCTGGGACGATGTCTGGACCGGTCCGGCCCGCGAGGGCGCCGGCGACGATATCCGTATCAACTGGCGGATCGAGGGCACAAAGGGGCTGGCCAAGGGCACTATCGGCTGGCCAAAATATCCCGCGCGCACTCCATCTACCATAGACTACACCACAATCGATGACAACGGCCAGTGGCACAGCCCGCGCTGGGATAAAGTCTGGTTCCCCGATGCGTTCGCCGGGCCGATGGCCGAGTTGCTGGTAGCCCTGGAAACCGGGCAGGAAGCTAATCTCTGTGGTGCGGACAATCTGGGCACGATGGCCCTGGTGGAGGCCGCATACGAGTCCGCCGCCACCCACGCAGCCGTTTCACCATCCAAATGGTTTAAAGGAGAGTAGCCATGAAACTGGGTATTATCAACAGCGCTTTCGACCAGGTGGGAGTCGAGTTCAGCGAGGGCATCCGCCATATCGCCGAAATCGGTTTCGACACCGTGGACATCCATACCGAAGCCTGGGATATCACCGCAGAACGCACGGCGGAAATCGTGCGGATTTGCAAGGATAACGGCCTGCCGATCGCCTCCGTGCCGGTCTGCTCACTGGGTATCGCTGATTTCGCCGATCCGGTGAGGGCGTTCCACGTGCGGAGGACAAAGAAATTTGTCGATTTCGCCCGCGATATCGGCGCACGCAATGTCCTGCTGGTGCTGGGCGAGTACATGTGGCAGCAGGAAGTTATCGCGCCACAGGCACAGTGGGACTGGGCCGTGGAAGCCACTCGCGAGATCGGTACCTATGCCGCCGACAATGGTATTGAGATTGTGCTGGAACTGGAGCCGTTCAAGCTCTCGATTGTCAACGGCGTGGAGAAAATGGCCAGTTTTGTGGACGATGTGGCCAGCCCGGCCGTGTTCGCCAATATCGATGTCAGCCACGTGGTGCTGGCCGGTGACCCGCCGGAAAGCATGCGTCTGCTGGATGGAAAGGCGCACCATGTGCATTTCTCCGACTGCGACGGCAAGGTCCACGGAGACCTTCCCCCCGGCGACGGCGTGATCGATTTCCGGCCGTTCATGAAAACACTCAAGGAGATGAATATCGACGGGGCGCTGAGTATCGAGCTGGAATACTGCCCCCAGCCCGAAATGATAGTGGAGTGGGTGCGCAAGGCCTACACCCGGACCGCGAGCCTGATGGACGAGGTGGGCCTGAGGTCCTGAGCTTAAACTGGAAAAATAATTTGTCGGGGAGGGTTTCAAACCCTCCCCGACGGCTTTTACGGAAGATCAGATTTTCCACCACCCGCGAATGGCTGTTTCCTTGAAGGCAGAGGAGCTTTTATGAAGAACCCAATTGCCCTCTCTGTAATAATGTTTTGCCTGGCTACCGTGGTTCAGGCAAAAATGATTTACCTCTCCACAACCGGAAGCAGCAATCCAGCCTGCGAGGCCGGGGCCGAGTTCTCCTCGCTTGATGCGGCTCTGGCCTGCCTGCAGCCCGGTGACACCCTGTTCGTGCGCGATGGGGTCTACAGCGGCGGACCGCTGGTGTCACTTGTCGGTACCGCACAGGCTCCGATTGTGATCCTCGGCCAGAGCCTGAATGCGGTGTTTGATTCCACCACCAGGTCCAACCGGGATATCCTTCGCCTGGACCACAGCTCACACGTGGTGGTCGATGGCCTCACGTTCCGCAACTCCAATCGCGCGGGACTTGGAATTATCCGCTCCGACCATATAACCGTGCGTGGCTGCCTGTTCGCCAATAACTACAAGTGGGGTCTCTTTACCGGGTTTGCCGACGACGTCCTGTTCGAGAACAACGAGAGCTACGGGGCAAAAGACGAGCACGGTATCTACCACTCCAACAGCGGCGACCGTTTTATTATCCGCAATAACTACATCCATCACAACGCGGGCAACGGGATCCATATCAACGGTGACCCGGAGCTGATTGACACTACCGAGGGCGACGACGGGGTGATCCAATACGGCATAGTCGAGCGTAATATCATCCATGACAACGGTTACAAAGGTGGAGCCGGGATCAACATGACCCACGTGCGGGACGTGATTGTCCGCAATAACCTGGTCCATAACAATTACGCGGGCGGGTTAACCTATTATGCTGATACGGACGACCAGAGATATACCAGCAGGCGCGCGCTGATAATGCACAACACGGTTTATTTCAAATTCTCCTCCGGCCGGGCGGTGGTCAATATCCAGCCTTCCAGCAAGAGCGTGGTGATAGCCAACAATATCCTGGTATCGGGGGGAGGGAATGTAATAAGGCCTGTATTCCAGAACTGGTCAGACTACCCCAGCTCTATCCTGAGCGACTACAACCTGCTCTGGGGCGAGGACAGCAGCGCAATTGCCACGGTCAGCAACAACCAGACCTACTCACTCGGCGACTGGCGCAACTACCGCAAGAGCGACAGACACTCATTTTACGCCGATCCGTTGTTTGTCTCCGTGGCGGACTCCAATTTCTCTCCCACGGACTCCAGCCTGGCTATCGACGCCGCCACGCCGTTGGACTCCGTGCGTGCGATGGTGGCGGCTCTGGACAGCAGTGACTGGCTGCTGGGCCGGTTGGATTCGCTGGAAAACGATGACCTCTACGGAAACTCCCGCCCGGCGGGAACGGCTGCGGACATGGGCGCTATCGAGTTGGGAGCCGACCCCCAGTCGTTATATGATTTCAACGGCGACGGACATCTGGGTGTGGCCGATGCGCTGGCCCTGCTGCTGAAAGGCTTTCGCAATCCGCAGGAGCAGTCGTACGATATAAACGGCGATGGGATCTGGAGCATGGCAGATGTTGTAACACTGATCAAACTGATGATAGTCCAACCAACCATACTGGCAGCGGGAGACGGCGGGAATGTACTCAATTAACCGGCTTTTTGCCTGTCTGTTTCTACTTGTAACATTAATTGCCAGTACTCTTTCCGCCCGCACTCTTCACCTTGCTCCCGGCGGAGATGACAGCGCCGCATGTGCTGACGGGGCCGTATTTGCCACGCTGTCCCGGGCCGTGGAGTGCCTCGCCCCCGGCGACACTCTTTTGATTGCTGACGGCGTTTACGCAGGCGGTGTGAAAATCGGGGTACGGTCCACACCCGGCGCACCGCTGGTAATCCGTGGCCAAAGCCTGGACGCGATAATCGAGGGCAGCCCGATGGGAATCGACGCTATCAGGATTCAGGATTGCTCCCACGTTGTAATGGAAAACCTGACCGTGCGTAAAGCTGGCCGCGCAGGGACGGCAATACGGTATTCCGACAACGTACGCGTCTCTGATTGCCTGTTCACCGAGAACGAAAAATGGGGTATTCTCACCAGTTTCGCCAACGATCTTATTATCGAAAACAACGAGACACGATACAGCAAGGTTGAGCACGGAATCTATCACGCCAACAGCGGCGACCGCTTCGTTATCCGGGGCAACCACGTACACCATAACAACGGCAACGGGATTCACCTTAACGGCGACCCGGAAATCCCCGGCGGCGACGGTGTGCTGAACGAGGGCCTTGTGGAGCGCAACCTGATCCATCACAATGGTGCGGCAGGCGGCGCGGGGATCAACATGACCCACGTGCAGGACATTATTGTCCGCAATAACCTTCTGCACCACAACCGCGCGGGCTCGGTGACAATCTACCAGGACACGGGCACAGCGGAGCAGGGTTCCAAGCGCGTGCTGGTTACGGGTAACACTATCCATTATGCAGCGGGCGAGGGCAAGAGCGGGATCAATGTCCAGACAACAAGTGAAAAAGTGGTGATAACCGGCAATATATTTGTCTCGGGCGGCAGCCGGGGCAATCTGGAAGTCAACTCTCAGCACTTGCCCACGGTAATCAGCGATTACAACCTGTTCTGGGGAGTGAACCAGAGTGTGCTTGTTGAGCGCAACGATAACGTTATCAGCCTGGACCAGTGGCGCACTCTCAGCGGCAATGATCTTCACTCAAAGCAAGCCGATCCGCTGTTCAGCGATATCGCGGGATTCGATTTCATGCCGGATGCCTCCAGCCCGGCAATCGACGCCGCCGCGCCGCTGGACTCCGTGCGTGCGATGGTGGCGTCACTGGAGGGAACGTCCTGGCTGCTCAATGCTTTCGATTCACTGGCCGCCGAGGATTATAACGGCAAATCGCGCCCTGCGGGAGCCGCCCCGGATATCGGCGCGTATGAGTTCCGGCCCAGCCTGGAATCGTTGTATGATTTCAACAGCGACAACCGTTTAAGTATAGCAGATGCGCTGGCACTGCTGCTGAAAGGCTTGCGCAATCCCGGCCACCTGGCTTACGATATAGACGGCGATGGGCAGTGGAGTGCGGCCGATGTTGTCGCTCTGGTAAAAATCCTGATCGACTACTCTTCGATGGCGGTGGCGCTGGGTGGAGGGTTGGCGCTGGAGTGAACCGCTCCGTTGAGCTGGCAGTGCGGCAGGTGATTATGTCAATTCTTCATATTTGAAGTTTACGCTTTGCTTACCGAGTTTTCCGTCGGCTGCGGGGATAGACACTCTCTCCCCCCCCCGCGGGTTGACGGTGGAGTACGCCGGATGCGATTGCACAGGTCCGCCCTGCAAGTATCTCTCTATCTTCTGTTTCTGCTCAGCGGCGTGTCGGCACTGGTTTACCAGACAGTCTGGCTGAGGATGTTCGCCCTGGTACTGGGCAACAGCCTGCACTCGGCGGCCACCGTGTTCGCCGCATTCATGGGCGGAATCGCCCTGGGATCCTGGCTTGTTGGAGCCTATGTCCGCAGGGTGCGGGACCGTCTGCTGCTCTACGTGCTGCTGGAAGCCGGCGTGGCGCTCTCTGCTGTTTGCGTAACCTGGCTGATCCCCCACCTCCATTTCCTGGTAATGCCGGTCTGGCGGATATTCTCCGGCAGCCACATGCTTATTGATCTGTACAGGGTTCTGCTGGCGCTGGCGGTGCTGGCCGTGCCCGCCGCCCTGATGGGCGGCACCCTGCCCGTGCTGGTGGCTTTCACTACCCGCAACGTGGAGCACTCCGCCAGGCGGATCGGGGCGTTTTACGGCTGGAACACCCTGGGCGCCGTGGCCGGCTGCGCACTGACCGCTTTCTGGCTGCTGCGCACGGCGGGAATCTCAGCCTCGCTGCAATTCGCTGTAATACTCAACATTGTGGTGGCGTTGCTGGCGCTCGTTCTGCGACGAGTACCGCTGGATAAAACTCCGGACAAAGCTGAACCCTTGCCGGCACAATCCCTGGCCGCCTCTCCCCATCCAGCGGCAACCCGGCGCTTGATTCTCGTTGCCGCCGCCCTGACCGGGATGGCCGCCCTGGGGTTCGAGGTGATCTGGGCGCGTCTGCTGAGCTATATTCTGCACAACGATATCTACGCCTACTACCTGATGCTCTCCACGATGCTGTTCGGGATCGGCGTGGGCAGCCTTGTTTACTCCCGCTGGCTGGACAGGATCAGGAACCGCTGGCTGCTGCTGGCGTCGATGGAAATCCTGCTGGCGGTTGCCGTGCTGGCCTGCTATCTGGCCTGCTCCTGGCTCTTCCTTCGTGACGACAGCCTGCTGATCAACACGGCCATGCGCCTGTTTTTCTCATCCATGGGCGCGGGTGATTTTCTTTCACAGATAATGGTGCGGCTGGTCTACACCATGCTGACCATGCTGATTCCAGCCCTGCTGCTGGGCGCGCTCTTGCCTGCCGCCTGCGGATTTTACGTATCCGACCAGGCTGATATCGGCGGGCAGACCGGAAAGCTGTATGCGCTCAACACCGCCGGGGCGATAGCCGGGTCGTTGCTGGCCGGGTTTCTGTTGGTGCCCCGGCTGGGCGTACAGTTCTCGCTGATATTACTGGCGGCTCTGGTACTGATTATGGGGCTCCTGCTGCTGTTTCATCAAATAGAACCGGTTACGGGCGGCAGCCGCTGGAGAAAAACACTCGCGGCAGTGGCAGTGGTTGTGTTTGTGCTGATGGCTGTCCTGCCAAAGAACCAGGTCCAAAAATTTGCGCTCAAGGACCGTCCCCATACATCCACGGTGTTTTACCGTGAGGGCCTTTCCGGCACGGTGGCCGTGCTGGAGGACAGGATCAACGGGATGAGGAGCCTCTATATCAATTCAATTGGCGAGGTGGAAAATTCGTTCACCGGCATGCAGACGTTCAAGGTGCTGGGCCATCTCCCCATGCTGCTGCACGAGGGCCAGCCGGCTAATGTGCTGATGGTTACTTTCGGCGGCGGGATAGCCAGCGGCACGGTGGCCGTGCACCCGATTGAAAAGCTGGACGTGGTGGAGCTGGAACCGGCGGTGGTGGAAGCCGCCGCGCTGGCCTACCGGACTGAAAACCGCGCCGTTGTAGAGGACCCCAGGGTGCATATCCATCTGGAGGACGGGCGGCATTTTATGGCCATGACCCGCGACAGCTTCGATGTGATCATCTCCGACGCCACCAACCCGGCTTCGGTGGACAGTTGGCTGCTCTACACGGCGGAGTTCTACGCTCTCTGCGCCTCCCGGCTCAACAGTGGCGGGGTGATGGCCCAGTGGCTGCCAGTCCACTCCGGCTCGATGGAAACCTACAACACCGTGGTGCGCACGTTCCAGAGCGTTTTCCCGCACACCAGTATCTGGCTGACCAAGGACTACACTATCCTGCTGGCTACGCCCGGGCCGCTACTGATCGATTACCCTTCGCTGGCAGCCAGGCTGCGGCAGGATTATCTGGCCGACGATCTTGCGCCCTGGTGCCTGGATAATCCGCTTGAGCTGCTGGACTGTTTCCTGATGGGCCCGGAGGCCGCCAGGGCAATGAGCGCCGGAGCAGCGGTGAGCACCGATGATCTGCCGTACTACCAGTTCAGCGATAAGGAACCCGGCTCCCAGGATATCCTGGGAATGCTGGCCGGGCACCGTGAGCCGGTTATCTCTTACCTCGGCGGACTCGACAGCACACAGGCAGCGGCGCTGGCCGATAGCCTTGCGCCTTACTGGCACGCCGAGGCCCACCTGCTGCGCCGTGATTTCGCCGCCGCCGCCGCCATCAACCCATCAAGCTGCAAGTACAACCGTTACCACGAGGACTACCTGGCCGAGGAAAATTATTACCTGCGGATGCAAAATTACGCCGGGGACAACTACAAACTGAGATTGCGTATCGGGATGGGGCTGGCCGGGCACGGGCGGATGGAGGAGGCGCTGGCAATGTTTACCGGGCTGATTGAACAGAACCCTGACGATGGCTCGCTCCACAGTACGCTGGGAAATATCGATTTCAAGCTGGAGAACTACCGCAACTCCATCCGTCACTACCGCACGGCCCGCAAACTGGGAGGCGAAAGCACTAACCTGCTGATCAACCTGGGGCTGGCCCTGTTCGCCGAGGGGCTGGACAACGACGGCATGCAGGTCTTTCAGCAGGCAGCCGACGCGGACAGCACCAGCGCGGACGCCTGTTATTACCTGGCTCTGGGCTACAGCAGGCTTGGAGAAAGCCAACTGGAACTCAGGCAATACGAACTGGCCCTGACCCGCGACCCCTCCCACCTGGAATCCCTGCTGAACCTGGGGACCAGAAACCTGGAGCAGAGAAATTTCGTGGCGGCGGCGGAACTGTTCGGCCGGGCCCTGAGAACTGACCCAACCCAGACAAGGGCCTGGCGCGGGATGGGGATAGTGCTGTACGCCCAGGGAAATACCGATCAGGCTATCCGCTCATTCCGCTCAGCGATAGCGCTTGATCCAGGCGATGAGAAATCGATTCGCTACCTGGATATGATCGGCCGGCGGGATTGAGCATTCCTGCAGCCAGCGCGGAAAATCTTCGTTCAATTTCAATTCCGGATTAATAAAACGCGGCTTACTGCATACGGCATTAGCCATCCAGAGAGGCTGATTGCTGAAATCTTTCCGCATAGTTTTGCCTTTGCCACCCACTGGCCGATGGTTATATTTCGCAGCATCCAATCCAATTGTAATACAACCATCTCTTCGGAGCCTGCTCATGCGTCAAAAAATGTTGACCATTGCTATGCTGACCACGGTTATCGCCGCACTCGCGTTCTCCCCTGCCGCGTCCGAAGTGACCATGTGGGAAGAAGATGTTCAAATGCCCACCTATCTGATAGGCGCACCCGAGGACGAGCCGATATTTTACGCCGACAGAGCTTACCAGGGAGCGCAGGGCCGGGTCTACCCGTATCCGCTGCTCGCTAATATAGCGCACCAAAAAGAGCCGCGCGCACACAGGATGGTCTATCTGGAGAACGAGTACGTTAAAGTGGCCCTGATGCCCGGCGCTGGTGGTGGCGGAAGAATATTCAGCGCCGTGGACAAGACCACCGGCTACGACTTTTTCTACCGCCAGAACGTGATCAAGCCGGGCCTGATTTCCGTACTGGGCGCCTGGCTCTCCGGTGGCGTGGAGTGGAACGTCCCGCACCATCACCGCACAACCACTTTCCTGCCCATGGACTACCATCTGGAGGAGAACCCCGACGGCAGCAAGACTGTCTGGATGGGTGAGATAGAGTGGCGGCACCGGATGAAATGGATGGTGGGTGTAACCTTGAGGCCGGGCCGCAGCCAGGTGGAAGTGACCGGCAGGGTTTACAACCGTACGCCGATAGTGAACTCGTTTCTCTTTTTCGCCAACGTGGCGGTCCACGCGGACTCCTCCTATCAGACCTTCTTCCCGCCCCAGCAGCAGTGGGGCACTGGCCACGGTAAGCACGAGTTCACCCGCTGGCCTGTTACACCTGACGGGAAGATGCTCAAGGGTGGCTACAGCCCCGGCGACAACCTGAGCTGGTGGAAAAACCATCCCTCGCCAATCTCGATTTTCGCACACAACTCGAAGCAGGACTTCATTGCGGGTTATAACCACGACCAACGTGCTGGAGTGGTCCATGTGGCCGATCCGCACATTGTACCGGGCAAAAAACTCTGGCAGTGGGGTCCCGGCGATGCCGGCCGGATGTGGGACAACGTGCTCACCGACCAGGACGGGCCGTATATCGAGTTGATGATCGGTGCGTACAGCGACAACCAGCCCGACTATAGCTGGATTCAACCGTTCGAGACCAAAACTTTCACCATGACATGGTGGCCGCTCGCGGGTATCGGCGGGGTTAAAAACTCCACGCTGGAGGCCGCGGTCAACGTTGAACCCGCGGGCGACAACAAGGCCAGAGTGGCGTTCAACACCTCGGCCGCTTTCCCCGCGGCCCGCATAAGCGTGCGTGCCGGTGAGCGTGTACTGCTGGAGCAGAGCGTTGCCATCTCCCCGGACGCTCCCTTCAGCAAAGAGATTGTGCTGCCAGCGGATATCCGGCTGGACGACCTCGAGGTCTCGCTCCACGACAGCAACGGAAAGTTGCTGGTGGGCTACAAAAAACAGGAGCATGAAGAGCTGCCGGAGCCGGAGAAAGTAACCCCGCCGAAAACCCCGGCAGAGATTAAAACTATCGAACAGCTATACCTGGCCGGGCAACGCCTGGAGCAGTTCCACAACGCCGCCGTGGCCCCGGAACCGTACTACCAGGAAGCCCTTCGCCGTGATCCCGATGACTACCGCAGCAACACGGCGATGGGTATCCTGGCGATCAGGCACGGGATGTTCGAGAAAGCAAACGAGTATCTGGAGCGGGCAGTGGCCAGGATTACCGCCCAGCACACGCGACCCCGCGACGGGGAGGCGCAGTACTATCTGGGCATGGTGCGACGGGCGCTGGGAGAGTTGGATGGAGCAACGGATGCCCTGTTCAACGCCAGTTGGAGCGCGGCGTACTACGCGCCCGCATTTTACGAAATCGCAAGGATAGACACGTGGAAAGGTAATTATACCGCCGCGCTGGAACATCTGGAGCGCAGCCTCAGCGCCAACCTGCTCAACAACCGGGCGCTGTGCCTTAAGGCGGCGGTTCTGCGTAAAACCGGGCGTCCGGACGCGGCGGCCGAAGTGGCGCATCTGCTGCTGGCTGACGATCCGCTGGAGCACTGGGCCGCCAACGAGCTTGTCCTGGCTTACCGTCAGATGGGCCGGGTGGATGAGGCCGCGGCACTGCTCGATTCGCTGAACACTCGCATGCGCGACTCTTTCCAGAGCTACCTTGAGTTGGCGGCGGACTACGGCGGCTGCGGCCTGTGGGACGAGGCCAGTGCCGTTCTGGAGCGGTCGCTTGAGATGTACGGCACTTTTGCCGGTTACAATGCACTCGGCGTATCCAACTCGCTGAGCCTTACCGACGGCTCCAAGGCGATGGCCTATTACTACCTCGGTTACAGCAACGAAATGCTGGGCAACGAGTCGTTGGCGGCCAGCTATTACAAACAGGGTTCCAGCCAGCCGTCCACCTTGGTATTTCCGTTCCGGCTGGAAAGTATTTTTGTGCTGAACAAGGCAATTGCCGCCAACCCTTCAGATCCCATGCCCCGTTACTATCTGGGCAATCTCCTGTTCGACCTTCAGCCACAGCGGGCGCTGGCGCTCTGGGAGCAGGCCGCGGAGCTGGGCGGCGATTTCTCCACCCTGCACCGCAATATCGCACTGGGCTATTCGCGGTTAAAAAACGACCGGACTCAAGCTATTGCAAGCCTGGAGCGGGCCCACGAACTGGAACCGGACGATGCCCAGATACTGCTGGAACTCGATCAGATTTACGAAGCCGACGGCAAGCAACCCGCGCTGCGACTGGCCCTGCTGGAAAAATGCCAGCCGGTGGTGGACGGGCATGACGGTATTCTGGCGCGTGAAGTGGTGCTTTATGCGCGTCAGGGAAGACTGGACAGGGCGATTGAACTGCTCACAAGCCACACGTTCGCTGTCTGGGAGGGTAGCGGGAATATCCACAATGTGTGGGTGGACGCCCTGCTGACCCGTGGCCGCGCACGCCTGGAGGCGGGCAACCACTCCGGCGCGTTGCAGGATTTCAAGCTGGCGCTCTCCTGGCCGGCTAACCTGGCCGTGGGCCGTCCCCGCGACGGTGGCCGGGAGCCGGAGGCGACCTACTATATCGGCAGGGCATACGCCGCAATGGGACAAAACGATGAGGCCAGGAAACAGTACAGCCGGGCTGTGCAAAATGTTGGTCGCTCTGTCAGCGAACTGGCCTACACCCAGGCGCTGGCACATCTGGAACTGGGCCAACGTGACAAAGCTGAGAAGATATTCAAGGAGCTGGAATCAAACGGCAGGAAGATGCTCGGCGGCGACAGCAGTGTGGATTATTTCGCCAAGTTCGGCAAGCAGCGTAGCGAAAACCTGCGGATGGCCGATGCGCACTACCTGCTGGGCCTGGGCCTGCTGGGGCAGGGCAACATGGAAGCAGCGAAAGCTGAATTCAGCAAGGCGCTTGAGCAGAATATCAACCAGCTTGGCGCGGCGGCTCAACTGGGCCGCTGAGCGAAACGGCAAATCAGCACGATAAAAAACCCCGGCGGGATTCCGCCGGGGTTTTTTTGCCATCATTTTGGATATGTCCCTTAACAAAATGTTTTGGAAAAAGAGAGGGGGAGTTTGAGGGGGAGAGAAAAGAACCTTTTTTAAAA
>SDBV01003833.1_pt1 | contig 21874 bp, 21 predicted proteins | sample 2277081 | NCBI WGS metagenome assembly SDBV01 (sample SAMN10402039, study PRJNA504765) | marine sediment metagenome | isolation source: marine sediment core GS10_PC15, 223 cmbsf | place: Arctic Ocean: Southern Knipovich Ridge | collected 2010 | reverse complement strand
GGTATGCGATGGGCTCTTACTTGTTGGGAAAGAATGAGGTGCGCGGCAACGACGTATTCTACTTCTCCAATGACGTGGACAAGTACTACAAGCTCTATTGGTACGACGAATACGATCGGATCGACGTGGGCGACGCCATGGGGAACTACACGGTGACGAACTACGGCGGGAGGAACATCTACTGGCGCGAGTTTACGGAGGGTTATGTCTACGTCAACCCGTCCACGGGCAACGTGGCGTCAATTCCACTGCCCGGCCCGTGCAAACAGTTGTCCCACGCCACCATAAACGACGACCCGGCGACCTTCCCGGAGGTCACGAGCATCTCTCTGGATTCGCACCGCGCGGCGATATTGTTGAAATATTCGCCACCGTCAGCGGTGGTTGGGCGGGATGTCTTCTATAACAACTGTTACTTCGACGGTAACGACCCGGCCGCCAACGCAGCAGACGACGCGGCGATCGCCACCGACAAGACCGCTCTGCTACCGAACCAGGTCGCGACGTTCGCCAATTATACCAGCTACGCACGCGGGATAAACGGCGTGATGGTGGATATCGAGAACCTTTCCGCCACGCCGACCGTCGCCGACTTCACCTTCAAGGTCGGCAACGACAACATTCCCAGCGGTTGGGCGACCGCCCCGGCGCCGACGTCCGTAACGGTTCGCCCCGGCGCTGGCGCTAGCGGTTCAGACCGCGTGACGCTGATTTGGCCGGACAACGCGGTCGAAAAGCAGTGGCTCGAAGTTACGGTCCTTGCTACCGCCAACACGGGCCTGATAGACCCCGATGTTTTCTACCTCGGTAACGCCATCGGCGAGACAGGTAATTCGCCGAGCGATGCGGAAGTGACCCCCACCGACGAGGTTGGCGTGCGGAACAACTCCCATACGTTGAGCGGCACGCCGGCGGCGATCGACGACGTCTATGACTTCAATCGCGACCGCAAGGTCAGCCCGACGGATCAGATCATCTGCCGCAACAACGGAACTAGCGGCCCAACGGCGTTGCAGTTGATTGTCCTTGTCGTCAATCAAGCCCCCACCGCCGACGCCGGACCCGATGACGCGATCATCCTGCCGACCAATACGGCAAGCCTGGACGGCACCGTTAGCGATGATGGATATCCCCTGCCGCCGACGCTTACGACGACCTGGTCGAAGATCAGCGGCCCGGGCGGGGTGATATTCGGGAACTCCTCAGCCGTTGACACGACCGCGACGTTCTCGGCGGCTGGGCCGTACGTGCTGCAATTGGAGGCGGATGACGGCGAGCTGTCGGATTCGGACACAGTCCAAATCGATGTAATCGACCCCACTGGGATGTTCTTCGCCGACGACTTCGACGACAACAACCTGGACGGTTGGACGACGCTCGTGGGTAGCTTCGAGACGTACCAGTTCCTCGCCGAGCCGGGCTACGAGGTGCATCCGTTGGTATACGACTCGCGGATGCGAGTGGACCTGACCAACCCAAGCCTGTCCGACACCGTGTACATCTCCTTCAAGATCCGCCACACCTACGGCGCCTATCCAGGCGGAGGTACGGGCTACAAGCAGGGGCGAATATGGCTCGTGAACGACGCCGGCGACGGGTTTGGGCTGCTCTTCGCCCTGGTTCGCACCGGCGGCAGCGGGGCCCTGGAGTTGATGACCACAACCGGCGATGGGGCTACCGAGACGACCGTGGGCGCTTTCTCAGATACGCCCGATCCTGGGGGATACGATCTGAAGCAGGTCGAGTTGGTCTACAACCGCGTTACCGATCAGGTCGAGTGCTTCTACGAGGGCGCGTCGATGGGCACGGTCGGTCTCTCCAGCAGTTACCGCGACTTTACCAGGGTCGTGGTGTACCTCAAGACCGCATACGACGGGTCGAACGGGCAGTTGAATATCGACGACATCCGCATCGCCAATACGTCGGTGGGCGGGTAGGCCCTGGGCGCTGCGTGTTTTCCTGGCGGAAGTTGAAGCTCGCCTGGTGACCGCTACCCGTGGATTTCCACGACGTCCTTATCGCGCAGGGACTCATCCCTGCGGACGTGCTGCCCGGCGAACCTTCCGTCGCGCCAGATGCGTGCGTATTTCATCTTCTCGGTCAGTTCGCGGTGGATCTCGCCGGCCAGGTCTTCCACCGTCGCCCCGGCCGGGAGGGTAAACGGCTTGTCGCGGTCGGGCTTCTTGCCCGGCTGCTTGGTGTAGACGCGAATCACAGCAAGCAGCTGCCACAGGCGCTGAAGCAGCTCACCCAGTCCCTCGCCCGTTTCGGCGCTTACCGCCCAGACCTCCAACTTACCCGCAAAAAGCTCCCGTAAGGCCTGGATGTCGTCCGGCGCGGCCAGGTCCATCTTGCTTGCGATGATGATCCCGCTTTGCACGCCGGTCTGGTCCGGGTCCAGTTCGTCGCGGGACACTGACCGCAGAGCAAGGCCCCGTTCGTCCAACTGACCGAGGATCGCCTGGGCCTGGGCCGCTGGCTCGGCGGCCGCGTCCACCATGACGGCGACCAGCTCGGCGAAACGGATCGTTCCCATGAGCCCGCCGGGTATGTGCTGCGGTGTGATCGGCGGGGTGTCGATAACTTCGATCTGCACGTCCTCGTACGCCCACATCCCCGGGGCCGGAATCGCCGTGGTGAACGGATAATCAGCCACCTTGACCTGCGCGTTGGTGGTGGTTGCCACAAGCATGCTTTTACCCACGTTGGGTGCGCCGATCAGGACGACCTGCCCGGCGCCGCTTCTGGGTATGTGGAACGGGTCGGGGCCCTTGGCGGAGGAGCTCTTGGCGAGGGTCTTGCGCAGCTGGGAGATGCGGCGCTTGATGTCGCCCTGCATCCTGTCGGTGCCCTTGTGCTTTGGGATGACGCTCAGCATTTCCCGCAGCGCGTCCAGCTTCTGCTCGTCGGTCGCGGCCTGTCGGTAAGACCGCTGGGCCTTTTCAAATTCTGGCGTAAGGTTGGCCGGCATGACACACTACATTACCACGAGTCAGCGCAAATATGAAACCCGCGCAACGCCAATCCCCGGCGTATGGTCGACCGGTTGCCGCTTACCGATTGCCGGCTAGTGCCTACTGGATACTGATTACCGGTCCCGTCGACGCCGAGGACGACGACGCCAAGTCGCCGACGCTCCATAGCTATGGCGACGGAGCGGCCATCGTCAAGAAGCCCGTGGCAGTGTACGTCGAGAAGGTGTACGAGCTGAGCGACTTCTCGGCGCTGGGGATTGGAGTCTGACTTACCGCCGACAAAGGGATCGCTTATAGTAATACCCAACTCTTAGGACGGGAGAACCATCGTGCTCAAGATATTGGCCATCGGCGGCGGGGAAATCCACAAGTCCGAGACTCTTGTATTGGACAGACGTGCGTGTGAGCTCACTGGCAAACGGACTCCAAAAGCCCTCTTTGTTCCCACCGCCAGCGGTGATTCCGAAGCTTACATCCAGTCGTTCTCAAGGCTGTACGGCGGCAAACTCGGGTGCCGTGTTCAGGCTCTCTGTTTGCTCTCACGCCCCACCCGCAAAGAAATAGGTGAGAAGGTGCGGGAAGCCGATCTGATCTACGTTGGCGGGGGGAATACAGACAGGATGATGCGGTGGTGGCGAAGATCAGGACTGGATGAGGAATTGATTCGTGCGGCTCGACGTGGAACCGTCCTTTGTGGGCTCAGTGCGGGTGGCATCTGTTGGTTCCGCTACGGACAGAGCGACTCTCGCAAGTTCTCCGGTGGGAAAGACTGGAGTTTCATCCGGGTGCGAGGACTGGATCTCGTACCGCTTCTGTTTTGCCCGCACTACCGATCCGAGAAAAGGGAAGCGCCCCTGCGAAGGTATATCGCCTTGCGGGGCGGCCGCGCGGTTGGATGTGAGGATTTGACGGGCATTGAGATCATCGGAAGTGGGTATCGTATTCTGGCCGGCCGCAGAAATGCAGGAGTGTATTTCTTGCGACGTGTCAAAGGCCGAGTTCTGGCTGAACGACTCCAGGACAGCGAAGATTACCGCCCGCTAGCAGAACTCACCGGCGTGTCTTGATACCGGAGCAGGCTTGGCGGAGGCGGGTTCATCGACGCGGCGAGGGATTTTCGGGCCATCTGTTTTGCCGGTTGCTTCGGGGCTAAATGAATCCTACGTTTGGTTATGTGCCGGAACATCCGGTGGCGTAGTGTTTCTACACCGTCCGGCGCATACCATTTCGTCGCACCAGAGCGACGCGGAAGGTGCAGTTGAGATTCGGCCACGCGGGGCCGCTGCTTCGAGGAGTCTCGGGCGTCCCGCAAGAGGCGCTCGGACGCCATTGCTGTTTGTTTTTTTCCGCCGTGACGTGCACCTACTGTAAGCATCCTAAAACCTCATAACGGTCACTTGCTTGTCTCATTGCGCTCGGCCTGGCGCGGTAACGCCGGGGGGCGAGATGGGAATGGGAATGGCAATGGGAAAAAACCTTACGCGTAGGAGATCCCCCTGCGGAGCAATCCCGGCCAGGACGGCCTGATGGTGGAGTAGAACCATGCAAACCATAGCAATCGTCAACGAAAAGGGTGGTACTGGTAAGACAACGACGGCAGTGAATCTGGCCGCCGCTTTGGGTCTAATTGGCCGCAAGGTGCTGCTGGTCGACCTGGACGGGCAGGCGGCGTCCTCGCGCTGGTTGGGCGTGGAGGACGACGACCGCCTCGCCAAGGCGATGCTCGCCGGCGGGGGCCTCGAACCGCTTGAAGATGTGCTTGAGGGCGTATCGCTGGCGCCGGCGTCGGGGATGTTGGATTCGGTGGCCCACGAGCTGCGCCCGACGCAGGGCGGTCAACTGCGGAAGGTGCTGGCGGCGCTGGAAGACCGCTACGATTACGTCCTGATCGACTGTCCGCCGTCGTTGGGGAATCGGCTTATCGGAAATGCGCTGCTGTCGGCGACGCACGCAATCGTCCCGGTCGAGCCATCCATCCTCGCCCTGGACGGGCTGCGAATTCTGCTGACGACGCTGGCGGACGTGCGGGACGGGTTCGACCACGATATCGAGCTGATCGGCGTTGTGGCGTGTCGGTATGAGACCCGCACGCGTCTTAGCCGACTGGTGCTGGCCGAGCTGAACCGCGCCTTACCGGGGAAGGTCTTCAAAACCGTGATCCGCGAGACGGTGCGGATGCAGGAATGCCCTGTCTCCGGAATGAGCATCTTCGGATACGCCCCCAAAAGCCACGCCGCTGAAGACTACCTGACCTTCGCCCGCGAGCTGGAGTCCGGCGGTCCGCACTTGGTCGGCGCTGAAGTGGGTGCGGGCGATCTGGCCGTACACGAGGCCTTTAGCGATGAGGAGCGGGCCGCGGTGATGGACTTCCGCAAGCAGGCGGCCGCTGCCTTCTGCGGGGCAGCAAGGTTCAAGACCAGCGCCAAGGACCGTCCGCAACCGCAGGTGGCGCCCAAGCAACAGTCCCAGCCCGTCGAAGGCGAACCGCCAGTGGCGGGCGAACAGATCCAGATCGCGCAGGGCCCCGCCCCCGTTCAGGTCGCGCCGCAGCATCCGGAACCGGAGTCGGCGGGCGAGGATTACTTCGCCGAGATGCCGGACGTCTACGTACCGTCCGAACCGGCTGCGCCGGCGCCGCGCCGCCCGGCCGAAACCCCCGTCGCCCAACCGGCCTCACAAGAGGCCGGACCCGACCTTCCCGACAACATCGAATCCGTCATAGTCATGGACGAAGCCGACGAGCCCGCCGAGTATTCCTACGACGACGATGACCGGTGGCAGCGTCAGCACCAGGTGCGGGTGGCGGGGATGGTGGGTGTTTGCGTGCTGATAGGGGCGGCCGCGATTGGATGGTTTGCGTTGCGGCCGACGAGCACGACGTTGCGGGCCACGGCCGACTATGGCTATCGCCTGCCCTACGCCAACCTCGCGCCCGAAGCTGCGCCGATAAGCGAAGCTGATGCGTCAGCATTGCTTCCCGCCGAGCCGGCCGATGCGCCTGGGCCGGCGGAAGCACCCAAACCTGCCCAGTTCACGGTAATAGACGAGGACGTCCTGTCGGACTGGATCGACGAGACTCCGCCTGCGCAGAGCGAAGCACCCGCTGTCGCCGCCCCCCAGGTCTCGCCGGCGGACTTCACGGTCTCGTGCGTCGTGCTGGGCTCCACCGGCGGGCGGGCGATTATCAACGGACAGACCGTCTCGGAGGGCGACCAGATCGGCGGGGCCAAGGTCGTGGCGATCATGGCCCAGACGGTCCAGATGGAGGCGGGCGGGCAGAAGTTTACGCTCGCGATTGACGGATACCGCAGCGACTCGGCCTCCGAGTCGGCCGAAACCGACCGGCAGGAAGATGTCGGCGAAGATGAGAAACAACAATAGCGCCACCGTGCAAGGGCGAGGCAGTTCGAGAAGGGATATGGAGGACCGAATTGTGCGGACCGGTGATGGGGAGAACAAATCAATGAGTAACCCGCTGGATCTTATATTCGGCCGGCTGGGGGCGCCTCTGGGCGGCAACGAGGGCGGACAAGAGCAGCAGGGAGATCCGGTACATTACGGGATCTGTCGGCTTGGGTTGGTCCCGGAAGGGCTGGGCCCTGCGGAACCTTCCGGTGCGGATAAGCCCACGGCGACCTGCGACGACTCATACAAGAGGGGGACCTACAAGCTGCCCAGGGAGCTCATCCACTTGCTGAAGGACTATGCCCTCACCACGCATCAGTACCAGTATTCCGTCGTGACCGAGGCCATCAAACGCTACCTTGACGAGGTGGCAGAAGGTCTCGCCGTCAGCGGAAAGGCGGACCTCGCCGACCTGGGGCACCGATACGATCAGCAGGGGTCTGTCCTCCCGCAGCCCACCGCCCCGTCCACCTATCGGATCGGGTTCGACCCGGTCCCGCGCTGCTCATTGGACCCGCCGGACTACGGCCGCGACTTACCGGACCCCTACGCCGCCGACGCCTGTTCGGATCTGTGCTGCATCGCAGACGTCGGGATGGAATAGCGACGCCTAATTGCCCGGCGTCCGGGGAGCATGAAACAGATTCACAAGTCCTCCGCAGACGCTTCGGCTTCGGTACCGGTGGACCCGACTTCCGGGTTTGCACTACGATAGAGTGCTTTGCCATGTACACGGTTTTGAAAGTGGTTTTCCCTGTGATTTGGCCTTTAGGAATTCCTCAACTGCTGGTTGTAGCCCTAACATATCTTATCCTTAATAGCCGTTGTTGTAGGCATATGGGTTGGAGAACGGCCGTATCGTGGTCGAATAGCTCTTTGATGGACCGCTCAATGTCTCCCAATTCAAGAGATAATTCACGGGGTTATTCTATTTCTCTTCGCATGTCATTGGCATAAGCAAGGTGCCAATCAATGGTCGCCCTCCGTTTCTCATTTACGATTATAGTTCATTCCTCCTAAGTACACGATATGCACTTAACTACTGAGATCATGTCTGGTTGTGAGAATGAACCAAGCATATATTGGGCACCTCACGCGCCAATAATTCGAGAAGCATGCTGACAATAACTAAAGCGTAGGGTGACAATCAGCCGACAAAACGTTACAATATGGCCGGCAAAGGGTGACAATGCGACAACAAAAGGTTACAATATGGCTAGCAAAGGGTGACAATGCGCCAACAACGGAAAGACAACATCAGAGCCGCGCTGGCTCACGCTATACACGAAGGCCGGAGAGACATCGTCAGGTTTGGCGTAGATCGGTTTGCCCTAGCCAGACAAACCATCTGCAAGCATTTGGCAGCGATGGTCGAAGAGGGAATTCTTGAGGCCAGCGGAAGAACGCGAGCACGGGTCTATCGTCTCCGAGTTGTAGCTGAACACAAAGTGCAGGTCGACATCGCGCAACGGCCTGCGGAACATGAAGTGTGGCAAGTACATCTTGCTCCCTCGGCAACTTCATTACCCAAGAACGTTCTTGATATTTGTCAGTACGGTTTTACCGAAATGTTCAACAACGCCGTAGAGCATTCCGAGGGCAATGCGGTTGACGTGCGCCTAAAACTAACGTACGCGTCGGCACAAATAGACGTTGATGATGATGGAATCGGGATTTTCACGAAGATCAAGAACGGACTGAACCTATCCAATGAGCGAGAGGCAATCTTGGAACTGACTAAGGGGAAGGTGACAACTGATCCTGTGGCCCATTCTGGAGAAGGTATCTTCTTCACTAGCCGGATGTTTGACCAATTCAACATTCTGTCGGGCCGGCTTATATTTGGACACCACTCAGCAGGCGACGATTGGTTCGCCGATATGGCGACGGTGGTTCGTAAGGGGACAGCGATAAGAATGCAAATCGCAGCAAATTGCCCAAGAACTGCACGCGAGGTCTTCGATAATTACACTTCCGATATAGACTCCCCAGCTTTTGACAAGACGCACGTGCCCGTGGGCCTGCTCTGCGTGGGAGACCAAAATGTCGTCTCCCGTTCCCAAGCCAAGCGATTGTTAGCGGGAATGGATCGTTTTAAGGAGATAATGCTGGACTTCACTGGAGTAGAGAATATCGGACAGGCATTTGCAGATGAGGTATTCAGGGTCTTTCAAAATCAGAGTCCGGGAGTTCGTATCGGCTATATTCGAGCTAACAGGCGTGTTGAAGGAATGATTCGCAGGGCGCTTAATTCTGAGCGGGCTTAAACGGCGCGGTTATCTGCGCAGCTTGCGACGCATGGTTGCTGACCCACCCACCGCCTGCAGCGTCCTGGCGCCGCCGGACAGGACCGACCCGCCCGGGGCGGTGGGATCAAAGCTCAAAGCTCAAAGATCTTCCCCGGATTCAGTACGTTGTTGGGGTCGAGCTGGCGCTTGATGGAACGCATCATCTCGATGTAGGCAGGTGCGGCGACCAGGGGCATGTACTCGGCGCGCTTGTTCCCGATTCCGTGCTCGCCGGAGATCGTCCCGCCCAGCGAGGCCGTGACTTTATACAGGTCGGTCAGGATCGCCGGGAGCGTGTCGCGCCATTTTTCCAGCGTCCAGTCGGGGTTCATCACCGGCGTGGCGTGCAGGTTCCCGTCGCCGGCGTGCCCGTAGCATGGGATCGCCACGTCGTACTTGGCGGCGAGCTTGCCCAGGGCGGTTACCATCTGGGGGATGTTGGCGATGGGTACGACGATATCTTCGAGGCTTTGATGGGGGCTTATGACCTTGAACGCCTCGGCGATGTTGCGCCGGACCTTCCAGATCCGCTCTGACGTGGTGTAGTTGTCGGCCACGTAGACTTCTATAGCCCCAGCGGATAGGCACTGCTCGCCGATGGCTTCATACTGCTGCTCGACCTGCTCGGCGTCGGGGCCGTCGACGGTTATAAGCAGCATCGCCCCGGCCTTGGCGTAAGGGATCGATTCGTTCAGGTATTCGCACGCCGCCCTCACGGATGTCTGGTCCATGAACTCGATCGCCGTGGGGATAATCCCGCCGCCGGTCATGATCTGCGGGACGGCCGCGATGGCGTCTTGGGGTGTGGCGAACAGGCACAGCAGATCGACGGACGCCTTGGGAAGCGGCATGAGCCTTAACGTGATCTTGGTGAAGATTCCCAACGTGCCCTCCGACCCGACCAGCAGAGCGATCATGTTGTATCCGGTGACGTCCTTGACTCTCTTCCCGCCGAACTGGACGATCTGGCCCGTCGCCGTGACCACCTCCAGGCCCGTAACGTACCGGCCGGTCACTCCGTACTTGACGGCCTTGCCCCCGCCGGCGTTCTCGGCGACGTTCCCGCCGATGTAACACGTCTCCAGGCTCATCGGATACCCGGCGTAGAACAAGCCGTAGTCTTTGACGGCATCGTTGATGTCATTCGTCACCACGCCGGGCTCGACGACGACCATCATGTTCTGGCGGTCGATCTGGATGATGCGGTTCATGCGGTCGGTCAGCAGCACCACTCCGCCGCAAGCGGGCACGGCCCCGCCGGATAAGCCCGACCCTGCCCCCCGCGGCGTGACGGGAAAGTGCTCCCGGTTGGCCAGTGTCATGATGGCGGCGATCTGCTGGGGGGACTGCGGACGGACGGCGGCCTCGGGCGCATGGGCGTAGTGCGGCTCGGCGACTTCGTCGTGACTGTAAGGTGCGAGCTTATCTTGATCTGCGAAGATCACGTACTTGGCCCCGACGATCGCCTCGAGCTGGGCGACGATCGCCGGCGTGATGGGTTGGTACTGTTTGGGCGGCATCTTGGTGTCCGATCTTCCGGCCGCACCGCGCGGCCCGCAGGTGCTTCTGTGCGGTAGTTTATCATGGAAGGCTTGATGTTGGCAGCTGCCAGTCGGCGAATTGTGACCCCCAACGGACCCCCGCCGATACGCGCCGCAACGCGCCAATGCTCGCCAGTTGTCGCAGGTGGGCGCAGCCAGTCGCCAGTAGTCGCGGAAAAATCGCCGATTTTCGCAGGGAATCGCGAAAGAATTCTATCAAAATACGCTTGCTAGGCTGCGCATTGTGGGCGATAATATGACTGGTTTCTGATCGAAAGCTATCATTATGTCTGCTTCGGTGATCGGACATTTCGCTGCCGGCGTGACGGTGGGCGACGTTCAGTCAGCCGGCGTTGTCGGCGCCGGGGGCGCCGGTTTCCCGACACATGCCAAGCTGACCGCGCGGGTCGATACGGTGATCGTTAACGGCGCCGAGTGCGAACCGTTGCTGCACAAGGACAAGGAGATCCTGCGCACGCGCGGCGAGTTGGTGGTGCGCGGGCTGGCGGTGGCGATGGCGCTTACCGGCGCGCAGAGCGGGATCGTTGCGGTCAAGGAGAAGTACGCCGACGTGATCGACTCGTTGCGGGCTATGCTGGGAGGGGACATGTCGCTAGCGCAGCTGCACGACGTATACCCAGCCGGCGATGAGTTGATTCTGATCTACGACGTGCTGGGCCGAATCGTCCCGCCGGGGAAGCTTCCGCTGGATGTGGGTGTGATCTCGATAAACGTGGAGACCGCGCTGAACGTTGCGCTGGGGGCGCAAACACCGGTGGTCGAAAAGTTCATTACAGTCGGCGGCGCCGTGGCGCAACCGACGACGTTGCGCGTACCGATAGGCACGGCGATGTCCGAATGCGTCGCCGCGGCCGGTGGGGCGACCGTGGACGATCCGAACTATATCGTCGGCGGCGTGATGATGGGTTACCTTGAGCCGGAGCACGATGCGCCGGTGGACAAGCGAACCGGCGGGCTGATCGTCTTGGGGTCCGATCACGTTCTGGTCCGTCGCCGCCGCCGGGACTTTAAACAGATCTCCCGCATCGCACGCAGCGCCTGCGACCAGTGTAATTTCTGCACCGAGCTTTGCCCGCGGTATCTGCTGGGCCATCCCATCGACCCGGCCCGGGCCATGCGGAGCCTCGCCTTCAGCACAACCGGTCAGTCAACTGTCCCGGGCGCCGCCTATTGCAGCGAGTGCAACCTGTGCGCCCTGTACGCCTGCCCCGAGGACCTGGACCCGAAAAGCGTTTGTGCCCAGAACAAGAAGCAGCTCGCCCAGCAGGGAGCTAAGTGGCGCGATCCGCCGTTTGTGCCCATCCGAGCGGAGATGTTGCTTCCCGGCCGCAAGGCACCCATGCGGCGGGTCATGAGAAAACTGGACCTGATGGGCTTCAACAACGTCGGTCCGATCAATGAGGTTCCGCTGAAGCCCAACAAAGTCGGGATCAAGCTGACTCAGCACATCGGCGCCCGATGTGTCCCTACAGTGACGGTAGGCCAGCAGGTCGCCACCGGAGACCTGGTCGGGTGGATCCCCAAGGGCGACCCCCGCGCCGCGCTGGGCGCGCCGGTGCACGCATCCATCGACGGGCGCATCACGGAAATCGAAGACGAGATCGTCTGGATCGAGAGGTTATAGCGATGTCGCAGCCCAAAGCGATTGGAGCGTTGGAGCTGTCGAGCATCAGCGTGGGTTACGTGGTGCAGGATGAGCTGCTCAAGGCGGCCGATGTGCAACTGCTGATCGCCAGGACGATCTGCTCGGGTAAATACCTTATCGTGATCTGCGGGCCTGTCAGCGACGTGTCCTCAGCCATCGAGACGGGCGTTCGGACGGCTGAAGGCGGCGTGCTGATCGACGAGCTTATCATCCCGTCGGTGCATGAATCGATCTTCCCGGCGATGAGCCAGTCCGTGGTGTTGGAAGATAACGAGGTAGAGGCGCTGGGCATTGTCGAGACGTTCAGCGGCGTAAGCATCATCGCGGCCGCCGACGCCGCGGCCAAGGCAGCGCGAGTAAAGCTATTTCGAATCCACGTGGCGATGGCGCTTGGGGGGAAGGGCTTCTGCCTGATGACCGGGAAGGTGGCGGACGTGGAGGCGGGCGTGGCGGCCGCTGCTGCCCAGGCCCGCCAGCGCGGGCTGTTGGGGTCCGAAGCAGTGATCCCGCACCCGCGCAGAGAGCTGTTTAGCGATTACATATAGTCCAGCCGCAGTGCGTGCGAGATTATGAGTGAAGTTAGTTATGGCTACGTTCAGGAACATTGAGGCGAGGCGAACGAAGACGGCTGAGCTGCTGAGCCAGAAGGGCATCGTCTCGCTGGGCGAGCTTACGCTAGCATTGGACGTCAGCGAGAGCACGGTTCGGCGCGACCTGGAGGCGCTGTCCGAGGCGGGTGTCGCCAGGCGTACGCACGGCGGGGCGGTCTGCACGGCCTATACGACCGCCCAGCGGTTGGGATTTGCCGATCGCCGGACAACAAACCTTGCGGAAAAGAAGGTCATCGCCGCAGCGGCAGCTGAGCTGATCGAGGACGGTCAAACCGTAATCATCGACGGCGGGACGACGTGTTATCACGTCGCCGCCGCCCTTACCGGGCGGCCCTTGAGCATCGTGACGAATTCGGTGCCTATTGCATCGTTGCTGTTTGCGGACATGGCCGCCGAGGTGATGCTTATCGGCGGGTATCTGTATCCCCGCACCGGCGTGGCGCTGGGGACGATGGCTGAGAGTCAGTTGTCCCGGCTGCACGCGTCGGTAGTGGTGATGAGCTGCGCGGGCGTTACGCCGGACGGGGCGTTTAACATCAACCAGATGATGGCGGACGTGGAGCAGCGGATGATGCAGACGGCCGACCGGGTGATATTGGTTGTCGATCACAGCAAATTCGGGCGGCGGGGTTTGGCGAAGATTTGTGCAATGGAAGAAGTGGACGTGGTGGTCACTGCCGCGCTATTGGGCCCCGACCAGATCTTCTGGCTCGAATCGATCCCGGGCGAGTTGATCTTGACGGCCGCGCCCCAAGAGGACGAACAGACGTGACTGTACTGAACATCCCGATGCCGCGAGAGCAGTTGGAGCGGGTGGTCCGCCAGGTGGTGCGAAGGCAGTTCGCCCAGCGCCTTGCGGAGGGTGAAGGGCAATTGGCGATCGCCTATACGCCCAACCTGGTGGTGAATATCTCCGCCAGGCACCTGCATATAACCACCGAAGACCTTCAAAAACTGTTCGGGCCCGGCGCCGAGCTTACCGTGTATCGCTGGTTGTATCAGCCGGGCGAGTTCGCCTCCGAGCAGCGCGTCTCGATAGTCGGCCCGCGGGGGCGGATGGTTGAAAACGTTCGGATCCTCGGTCCAGTGCGCCAGATCACTCAGGTGGAGCTGAGCTTCACCGATGCAATCGCCTTGGGCATCGACGCGCCGGTCCGCAAGAACGGCGCGGAGAAGGACACGGCCGGGTGCCTGCTTATCGGCCCGGCCGGGTCGCTGGAGCTGACGAGCGGAGTAATCCGCGCCCAGCGGCACGTTCACATGACGCCCGTCGACGCCGAAGCCTACGGCTTTGAGGATGGGCGGTACGTCAAGCTGAACGTCCAAAGCACCTGCAGTACCACCTTCGACAGACTCCTGTGTAGAGTGGACCCGAAGTTCCTGCTGGAGGTGCACATAGATACGGATGAAGGGAACGCATGCGACCTGGTGAACGCCACCACAGTTCAGTTGCTGGGATGAAAACGTGTTCAGGTTTCGGCAGGTAGAGCACTTTGAGGTTTGATGTTTCGGTGATGGCCGAGCGAGGACAAGGCTGGCAAGGAAGGCGAAGCAGGCAACCCAGTGGGTTGCCGATGCAGCCTGACATCAGTCAGCCGAAGCCGCAGCCGGCCAGGACGGAACAGAAAATCTTAAATTGCTCCGGCCTTGGCCGATTGCTGAATGCTGAGAACTGATAGCTGATAGCTAACAAGAAGGAGAGTGTTATGGCACTGCAAGCATTGGGTATGGTCGAGACTCGGGGCCTGGTCGCCTTGATTGAGGCGTCCGACGCGATGTGCAAGGCCGCCGACGTCGAGTTGACGGGCTGGGACCGCGTCGGCGGCGGGATGGTGACGGCCTTTATTCGAGGCGACGTCGCAGCCGTCAAGGCCGCCGCCGACGCCGGAGCCGCCGCGGCGGCCAAGGTCGGAGAGGTGGTCTCCGTGCACATCATCCCGCGACCACATGAGGATCTGGGCGACGCCGTCCCACAAGCCCCTTCGCCTAAGCCGCGCGCTGGACAACCTAAGAAGAGCTGAGGAGCACGCAAATGCAAGCAATTGGAATGATCGAGACGAAGGGTTACGTCGGTATGGTGGAGGCCTCCGACGCAATGTGCAAGGCCGCCAACGTGGACCTGCTGAAGCGAGTCGAGATCGGCAGCGGGCTGGTCACGACGATTGTCAGCGGCGATGTTGGGTCGGTCAAGGCGGCTGTCGACGCCGGAGCCGAGGCCGCCGGGAAGGTAGGCGAGCTTATTAGCTGCCACATCATCCCCGCGCCGCACAAAGACGTCGAGAAGGTGTTCTTTACCTAACCCGGACGCCCGGACAGATAGGTAGTCGACGACCATGAAGATACTCGTGGCGAACATCGGTTCGACGAGCTTCAAGTTCCGCCTGTTCGAGATAGCAGGCGGGCGAGAGGAGCCCCTAGCCTCAGGCGCCGCCGATAGGATTGGCGCGGCTGGCGGGACGCTGACGCTGACCTGCGGTACGGGCGGCGAGCTGGTGGAGTCCCGCGAGTTTGCAGACCAGGCGGCGGCGATTGGGTGCGTGCTGGACAGGCTTGTCTCCCGCGGTGCGCTGTCCCGGGCCGAGCAACTGGACGCCGTGGCATTCAAGGCGGTGATGGGGGGGGACTGCGACCCCGTGGCTCTGGTGGACGATAAGCTCCTGGAGCGGATGGAATATTTCGTGCCCGTCGCACCGGCCCACAACCCGCCGTACATCGCAGCGATGCGGATGTTCCGCCAGGTCCTTCCGCTCACGCCGCTGGTGGTGGCGTTCGAGCCGGGGTTCCATAAGACGATCCCGCCGCGCCGCCGCTATTACGCCGTTCCGCTGGAGTGGGCCGAGAAGTATGGCGTGAAGCGATATGGGTTTCACGGGGCATCGCACCGCTACATCGCCACGCGCGTAGCTGCGCTTGCGCCGGGAGTTTCGCGGATCATCAGCTGTCACCTGGGCGGCTCGTCGAGCCTGTGCGCGATTCGGGATGGTAAGTCGGTGGCGTGCAGCTTGGGCCTCTCGCCGCAGTCGGGCTTACCGCAGTCCAACCGCTCCGGCGAGTTCGACCCGTTCGCCCTGCCCTTGCTGGCGCGGGCGGCCGGGTTGGATACGCAAGCCGTGCTGGAGGCGCTTGGATCGGCCAGCGGCTTGGCGGCGCTTAGCGGGACGAGCGGGGATATACGCGATATCACCGCCGCTGCCGACGCTGGCGACCAGCGGGCGAAGCTGACGCTGGAGGTTTTTATCACGGCCGTGCGCGATTACCTCGGTGCGTACCTGCTGGAACTCGGCGGCCCAGAGGCGATCGTCTTCACCGGCGGGATCGGTGAGCACAACGCGCCGGTCCGCCACGGCGTGTGCGAAGGACTTGATTTCGCCGGAATCCGCCTGGACGGGGTAAAGAACAACGCCGCCGACGGCGAGTGTCGCATCGACGCTGAAGACTCGGCTGCGACGATCTGGGTAATACCGACCAACGAGGAACTAATCGTCGCTCGCCAGGCAGCCGAGCTGCTGGGCGGCGGCGGGAAGAAAACGAACGCAAATGTAAACACATGATGGAGAACGACAATGGAAGATGCAGCATTGGGAATGATTGAGACGCGTGGCCTGGTGGCGGTCATCGAGGCGACCGACACCATGTTGAAGGCTGCGAAGGTCAAGTACATCGGGATGCGGAAGGTCGGAAGCGGGTACGTCAGCGTGCTGGTTTCCGGCGACGTAGCGGCGTGCAAGGCTGCCGTCGACGCTGGGGCCGCGGCGGCGGGGCGGATAGGCGAGGTGATCTCCGTTCACGTGATCCCGCGCCCCCACGCGGAAATCGAGAAGGTACTACCATAACGCCCAGGCGGTTCGGCGGGTCCGGTGCGCTGTTGTGGCGCCGCTGTGGGCAGCGGGGCTAGGCGCGGATCGGGCGTTGGCCCGCAGGTGTGAAGGGAGCCAAAAGAAGATGTTTATCGCCAAAGTCAAAGGCAACGTGGTCACCACGCAGAAGGTCGCAAAGATGAGCGGCAGGAAGCTGCTGATCGTCGAGCCGCTCCGCGTGGACGAGAAGGCCAAGGGCTTCAGCCCTACCGGGCGGTGCTTTGTCGCGGTCGATTCGATCGGCGCCGGCACCGAGGACGTGGTGCTGGTCACGCAGGGCTCCAGCGCCCGGATGACCGAAGGTACGGCCGATGCGCCGGTGGACTGTGTGATCATCGGGATTGTCGACACGGTCGGAGCGTCCGGTGAGGTGATCTACAACAAAGCGGGCAAGTAACTGCGGGCGTGATGAGCTTTTCGCGACGCCGGCGGGTTGTCTGGCGGCTCGCCCTGGCGCAGCCCGCAGCATTAGACCCAGGAGATAGTCATGACTCAGGTAAACGAGCGGATCGTCCACGAGTTGGTCCACCAGGTTCTCCAGCAGGTCGAGACCGGATGGGGAGGGCGGGTCCCACCCACGGCGGGTAAGGGGGCCGCACCACCGGTGTCCGCCTCCGGGGCGGGTACTGCGCGGGTGAAGGCGGCGGCGGGGCCTGCGCCTCCTGCAACGGGGGCCAATCGCTGGGGCCAGTTCACCGACGTGGAGACGGCCGTCGCTGCGGCTAGGGCGGCCCAGCAGGCCCTGTCCCGTCAGTCGCTGGAAAGACGAGGGATCGCCTGCGAGCTTATCCGCCAGGTCTGCCGGACCCGCGCCGATGAGCTGGGGCGAATGGAGTTCGAGGAAACCAAGATCGGGCACCTGCCGCACAAGGTCGATAAGCTGCTGCTGGCAGCCGACTGCGCCCAAGGCATCGAGGCTCTGCGCACCGAATGCTTCAGCGGCGACAACGGGATCACGCTGGAGGAGCGCGGCCCGTGGGGCGTCATCGGGGTGATAACCCCTGTTACACACTCGCTGCCGACGCTGGCGATCAACGCCGTCAACATGATCGCGGCCGGAAACTCCCTGGTCTGCAACCCGCATCCGGCGGGCAAGAGAATCGCCGCCTACGGAGCACAGCTGTTCAACCAGGCGATCTACGAGAAGCTTGGGATCGACAACCTGATCAGCATCATCACCAACCCGACCATAGAGACGGCCGGGCAGATTTTCTCCCACCCACACGTCGGGCTGCTGACGATCACAGGCGGACCGGGCGTTGTGGCCGCCGCCTTGAAGTCGGGGAAGCGCGCTATCTGTGCCGGGCCGGGCAACCCTCCAGTGGTCGTCGACGCCTCGGCGGATCTGGACAACGCCGCGCGGTGCATCCTCGAGGGCGCCTCATACGACAACAACCTGCTGTGCTGCGGGGAAAAGGAGGTCTACGTGGTTGCGGAGGTATTCGATGCGATGATGGAGGCGATGGCGCGGGTGGGGGCGCACCGTCTGAGCACGGATCAGATGGAGGAACTGGCCAAGATTTGCATCCAGAGCCCGCCCGACGGGGGTCATCCGCACGCGATCAAGGAATTTGTCGGCGCGGCGCCGGACGTACTGGCCCGTAAGATCGGCGTGACCGTCCCGTCGGACTGTCGCCTGCTCTACGGGCAGACCGGCCCCGACAGCCCCCTCGTCCAGGCCGAGCAGATGACGCCCGTCCTCCCCTTCGTCCGCTGTAACAGCTTCGAGGAGGCGGTGGATTTCGCTCTGCAGGCCGAGCATGGGTATCGTCACACTGCCGTTGTCCATTCCAAGCTCGTGGACCACATGACTTACATGGGCAAGATCATGGACACGACCTTGTACATTAAGAACGGCCCGTCGGTCGCGGGCGATGGGATCGGCGGGGAGGGGTATACCAACCTGTCCATCGCCTGCACCACCGGCGAGGGGGTCTGTACGCCCAATACGTTTACGCGGTTCCGCCGCTGCACGATGGTGGACAACCTGAGGATAGTCTGATGGTCCGGGAGAGACCGACGAGATGCTGTTAGGGATTGTGGAAGGAAACGCGACCTCGACTGTCAAGCACAGCTCTCTGGTGAGCTGGAAGCTGCTGATAGTCCAGGCGCTTGACGTGGCCGGCGGGCCTGACGGCGACCCGGTGCTTGCTATCGACATGCTGGGGGCAGGGCGGGGCGATAAGGTGCTGATCAGCAACGACGGTAAAGGCGCTCGCCAAATGGTGGGCGACACGAACTCGCCCATCCGCTGGACGGTTGTCGGAATCTGCGACGAGGAATAGCAACTTGGATCCGAAACTTACCGACAGGATCGCGCAAGAAGTTCTGGCCGCACTGGGCGCCGGCCCGCAGGCGCCCTCCGCCTCCGCCAATACCCCCCGGGCCTCGCAGATACCGGCGCCGGCGGCGCCCGACTGTCCGGACCGTGACGTAGACGAAGGCCCACCCGCCAAGCGATTCATCACGGCTGAGATGCTTACCGAAAGGCTGACCGGATCCAAGGGCTCCGCCGTCGAGCTGGGAGTTAATGAGCATCTTACTCCCGCCGCGGCGGACCTGGCCGCCCGGCGCCGCCTGAGAATAACGCGCCTAGGTGTACCGACTGTGACGAAGCGGCCGGCGAGTAAAGTCCGAAGCGACTTACCCGCCGGCGGGACTATCGCCTCGCACCGGCCTGGGGCGGCGGGGGGGAGTGTCGGGATCGTCGTCGAGCGCCGCACGGACAAGGTCGAAAGCATCCTTCTGGCGCTGGTGCATGATGGAATTCGCTTCACCGAATGCTCCAAGAGCGACTGCTGGATTGTCAATCTTCGCACGTTGTGCCAGCGCGTCTGCGACGGGAAGCTGATTCTGGGTGTGGCGGTGTTACCCTACGGGGCCGAGGCGATGGTGATCGCCAATAAGATCAAGGGTATCCGCGCGGTCCAGGGCACGTGCCCGGCGAGCGTAGCTGCGGGCGTGCGGCGGATTGGGGCGAATGTCCTGATCCTGGAGCACGAACTATCCACGTTTTACGAATTGCGGCAGATGACACGGATATTCATTACGAACCGGATGGTAACCGGCTCATACGACGTCGCAACAGCTGCGATCGAGGAATTGGAAGGGACGTAAGAAGTGCGCATAGCAAAGGTCATTGGCAAACTTACGCTGAACCGCTGCCTGAAAGATCTGGTGCCGGGCAGTTTTCTGATCGTCCGGACCTGTAACCGCCACACGCTTAGCGGCGCCGCCGGGCCCAACGAGGAGACGGTTGTTCTCTACGATCAGCTCAGCGCCCGGGAGGGATCTGTTGTGGGCCTGGTGGAGGGCCGCGAGGCGACCGCGCCGTTCTGGCCCAAGAAGGTCCCCTACGACGCTTACAATGCGTGCATTTTGGACTCAGTCGACTTTGAACCGATCGTAACAGACGATCCAACTGATGCTTTATAGGTAATTGGGAACGGGAACATGCCCAACGAATGGGAAATCAGGAACCAGATTTGCGAGATAGGCCGGCGGATGTACGACAAAGGCTTTGTCGCAGCCAATGACGGGAATATAAGCTATCGTCTCGGGGGCGGTCGCTACCTTTGCACTGCGACCGGGGTATCCAAAGGATCTCTCAAACCCGCCGATATCGCAGTTGTGGACGATACCGGTAAGCAGATAGAAGGCGACCTCCCGGCGACCTCTGAAATCCTGCTGCACCTGGAGATCTTTCACGAACTGCCCGAGATCAACGCGGTCTGCCACGCCCATCCGCCGCACGCCACCGCCTTCGCCGTCGCAGGGATGGAGATTCCCACCTGCATCTTACCGGAGGTGGAGATCTTTATCGGCCGGGTTCCGCTGGCTCAATACGACACGCCCGGCAGCAAGCAGTTCGCCGAGACCATCCTCCCGCATCTGCGCAACAAGGCCAACACGATTCTGCTGTCCAACCACGGCGTGGTCGCCTGTGACAAGGACCTGCTGCATGCCTATTGGCACTTAGAGACGCTGGACATGTATTGCAATATCCTGCTGCTGGGCAAACAGGTGGGTGACATTCGCCAACTGCCCACCCCCAAGGTGCGCGAGCTGCTGGAGATCAAGCAGCAAATGGGCATCGACGATCCGCGGACCGACGGCGTCGGCGAGTTGTGCACCTTGTCGGGCAGCGACGATTTCCTGCGGGGCTTCTCGACGAGGGCGATCCCCCAGCACACCCCCGACGAAGACGGTCATGGGCGGGGTGCGGGTATCGCCGGGGCGCCGTCGCAAGCGGGCCAGCCGCAGCCACTGCCGACCGGGGCCCGAATCTACCCGGCGGTGGTCGCCGGGCGCCAGATTCCCGGATCGCCGCTGGGCTCCAGCAGCGAGACGGCCCGCCGCCGGGCCGCCGAGGATGAAATGGAACGCCTGGTACAGGTCATAACGGACAAGATCACCCAGATTATGGGCGCCGGTAAGTGATACCCTCCCAAGCGGCCTGGCGCCCGCAGTTATGTGACAGGAACGAGAATCATGCAGAAGTCACTTGATGCGAAACTGGCCCAGATCCACGCGAATCCTGATTCCAACGCCTTCATACTGGCCGACGCCAAGGATGCGGACATGGCCTTCGGTATCGCCGCGCCCGGGAAGAGCCCCGAACACGCCGATGGTCAGTTCCGCTCCCTGAGCCAATACCGCGACCACATCCGCCACAACACGCTGCAAGGGCTGCTGGACATCATGCTCATGTCGGTCTCGACGAACGAACTGCTGACAATACGCGAGCGGATGTTCGACAATTCGACCGTAACACCGGCGATTCGGGCCAACGACACCACCGACATCCACGTGGCCCGCTGCGCGGCGTATCCGGCGCAGCCGTCCCGGCCGTTCCGCACGGCGCTTATCGACCATGCCCAATGCGGCAAGATTTGCGCCTGCAACGATGACCGGGCCCGCGGAGCGGACCTGGGCCTCTACAGCATTACGTTCAACAACGACGTCGAGCTGGACCGCCAGTCGCTGGAGGCGTACAAGGAGTTCCGCGTCGAGGCCGAGCAGAAACACTTTCGCCATTTCCTGGAGGTCTTCGATCCCAATGCTCCCGTTCGCCCGATCGCGACCGACAAGATCGGCGCTTTTCTTAACGACCTGATCGCCCGCGCCCTGGCGGGGGTGGCCTCGCCCGCCAGGCCGTTGTTTTTGAAGGTCGTCTACCACGGTCCAGCCTTTATGGAGGAGCTTGCTCATTACGATCCTCACCTGGTCCCGGGGATACTGGGCGGTTCCGCCGGTACGACGTACGATGCGTTCAAGCTGCTCGCCGAGGCAAAAAAGTACGGAGCGAAGGCCGCCCTTTTCGGCCGCAAAATCAATAACTGCGAACATCAGTTGAGCTTCGTCCAGTTTCTGCGCTGGATAGCGGACGGCGAGATTACCCCCGAAGAGGCCGTCCGGGCCTACCACGGAGTGCTCCAAGAGCTGGGAATCAAACCCTACCGGTCGCTGGCCGACGACATGAAGCTTACCAGCGGGGCCGTAAGCTACGGCGGGGCGTCGAGGACGACAAG
>SDBV01003832.1_pt1 | contig 21876 bp, 19 predicted proteins | sample 2277081 | NCBI WGS metagenome assembly SDBV01 (sample SAMN10402039, study PRJNA504765) | marine sediment metagenome | isolation source: marine sediment core GS10_PC15, 223 cmbsf | place: Arctic Ocean: Southern Knipovich Ridge | collected 2010 | reverse complement strand
GAAGCATGCGGCCAACCCAACCAGACGACCATCGGTCCCGACAGAGCGTAGGCGGTACCGCCTACCGCCGCCGCCAACGGCGCCAACCCCAGGTTTCTTAGAAAAAGCCAGGTGAAGAAGCCGGCCATGGCAATCGTTGCCGGCCATGCGAAGCTCGGCCACCAGACGGCGTCCAGGCCGAGGAGAAGGCCGGTGAGTTTTGTCAGTTCAAAGACGCCTGACTGGTGGTTGGCGACGAACGGCAGCCCGGCCAAAGCATACGGATTCCACAGCGGGATCTCGAGATGCGCCAATCTCTCCAAGCTATAGGTGGACCAAGGGAAGAATTGGAAGGCGACATCATAAAGTATGGAGTTGTTCGGGAAGCGGTCGAGGACCTTTTCGGCCCCGCTTCTATAAAGGTCGTCGATCATGTAACTGATCTGCCACGGGACAAGGCTCATCCCCGCGAGCAGGGGCCCCCGGAAGAGCGCCGTCGCTACGACGACGAAATAAGCGATGGCCGCCGCCACAATTGGAAACCGTCCTTTGCTCATAACCCCCTTTTACCCAAGGGGCCGATTAGAAGTCCGGCAGAAAAGTCCGACGGCCGGTAAAAGTTGGAAAACGCGGCCTAATGACCCGGGTGAGAGGCAGGCGAATCTAGAAGAGTATCTCGCGCAAGGGGGAGAAGTAGATGAGAATGGCGATGATCGCCCAAATCACGTAGACAGCCTTCTGCAATATGTAGCCCTGCGCCTGGTTTTCGGGGTCGGGTTCGCCGAGGAGGCGGGCAAAGTCCTTAAATTGGTCGCTGCGGCGCGTCGTTTCGTCTGAGGCGCCTGCCAGCCCTAACCCGCTTGCTAGCGGTCCTGTTGGTTCAAAGCTGTTCGTTTGTATCGTCTCGCCAATATCCGGACTACTTCCGGCCGCGCTAGTCTGGGCGAGATGGAGGCTTTCTCTGCAGGTAAAACGGGTGACGCAGACGCCGCAGACGGCCGCTGCCTCCGCCGGGGGCTTGCCGGCCAGGTCTTCCTGGCAGGCAGAGGCGCCGCCGCTCAGGCTCGTGAGGCAGAGCGAGCAGAAGTCGGCTGGGCCGTCATTGAGAGAACCGCATTCGGGGCATGTTTTCATAATTTATTTATCGGAGTCGGCGCGATCATCCTTGACCGGCTGTCGCTCAGGCCACGTATTCGGCGACGGCCCGGATAAACGCTGAGAATTGGGCCGGCGCTTCGATCAAGCTCTTGCGTATCTGACGTATGTCGATCTTCGTGTACTCATGGATGAGCAGGTTGCGAAAGCCCGCCATGCCGGACATCGACTCCCCCAACTCGGCGGGGATGACGTTGTTCGCGCTCAGGGTCTCGATGATCTCTTGATAAGTTTGCGGGCGCCCGAGACGTTCATCTGAGATTATATGACTACCGATGTCCAATATCGTTTCGATCGAGACGAGCAGGCCGTGCTCGACTTTCCATCTCTCGCCCAGGTCTTCCGCAAGTTCCGCTTCCGTGATTTCACCGAACTTTTGGAGTTCGGCTATGTACTCCTCCAGGGCGGCGAGCTTTTCTAGGACGATCTCTTTCTTAACCACGACTCACCCGGTTCTCAGCTGGCGGTCGATCAGCGCGCGCGCTCTTATGTCTCTGATCCTCTGGGTGTCAAAGTACTCTCTGCGCGTCTTGACCTCAAAGTCTATCCGCTCCTCGTCAGACTTCATATAGAGCAGTTCTCCCGCCAGGACATTGAATCGAACCACTGGATTGGCGGCATTGAGGACGACGAGGTCGATATCGTCGCGCCGGAGGCGTCGGGATATCTCCGCTATTAGGCGGATTTGCCTATCACTATAGGTTTCCGCTGGGACGTCAGGAGCGAAGAGGACGGCGCAATCCACATCGCTCAAGGGCGACGTGGTGCTCGAAGCCTGGGATCCGAAGAGATAGAACAAGGAAACCGACTGATTCCTGATAATGTCGATGAAATCTGGTGTCGTGAGACTCTCTATATTTAGCATGCGGTCATTATATCAGACGGCCGCTTTACCTAAATGACTAAAGGGTTGACACCGAAAGTAATATTAAGGAAACTTATATAAGCAAGCATTTGCTTACAGCAGGGTCAGTACCAGCGCAAATAGATTCTCGCAAATTCATAAAGGAGCGAAAAAGCGCAAAATGGCTGCTAGAGGGCTTGTCGGGTAATAGAATACGTTTCACGAATCTAATTCCGAGAGAGGAATTGCGACCTTCTCTCCTCTCGATCCGCTTGGTTACTAAAAGAATCCTTGTTTCACGAATCTAATTCCGAGAGAGGAATTGCGACGGAGGAAGTTGCTTCCGATCCCGTCTCCTTGAGCTTTCTCCGCCCCTGGTTTATATTGAAAGCGTACGCACCCTTAACAGCACTTTATGTAGTAGTGTATGTAGCAGTTGACGCAGCAGGAGAATCATCGGGGTACGTTTGAATTTACGACGTCTCTTTTTTTGTATCACTCTTTGGACGGTGACGGCGGCGCTGGCACCGGCTTCGGCGCTGGCCGCTTGCGGTCCGATAGTGCTCGATGCCGGGCACGGCGGGGCCGATTCCGGGGCGGTCGGCCCGAACGGGTTGACGGAGAAGGAAGTCAATCTCGATATCGCCAAGCGGACCCGCGGTCTTCTTCGCGGCGCCGGATATCCGGTTGTTATGACCCGCGAGACCGATATCTCACCGAACTCGCCGCCGCGCGATCTCACGGGTAACGGCACCATCAATGTCGCCGATGATCTCCAGGCCCGAGCGGACATTGCCAACCGGGCTAAGGCCGCTGTCTTCGTGGCCATCCACAATAACGCTTCGCTTGCTTCCGGCGCCGGCGGGACCGAGACATACTATTGGTCGGGAGTCGGCTCCGATTCGGACAGCGCCAGATTGGCCAAGGTTATCCAGAAAGCGATAGTCTCCGAGATAGGGCTGGCAAGCCGGGGCGTTTTAGGGGCCAACTTCTATGTTTTGCGGCGGACAAATATGCCGGCGGCCCTGGTGGAAGGCGGCTTCATCAGCAATCCGGTGGAGGAAGCCCTGCTCGGGAATCCGTCCTTCCGTCAGAAAATAGCCCGGGGCATCTTCCGGGGCATCGAGCGGTATACGGGGCCGCCACCGAAGCATGAGCCGACCATCTTGAAGCGGAATCTCAAGCCGGGAACGCGGGTCGAAATTGATCTCAATGACTATCTTTGCGAGCGCTCGACCGGCGCCCGGGTCACCGCCGACGTTCCCATTACCGCCGAGCGGTCGATGTATTTCGATAGGTCCGGGCAGAGCGGCGGAACTGTTTCGCGGGGAGCGCCCAAGCCCAGCAAGACTTGGTACCTGGCGGAAGGCTCCACCCAGCCCGGGTTCGATTCCTGGTTGCTGCTCGCCAATCCGACCCAGTACGGCACCACGGCGAAGATCAAATATATGACCGAGACCGGCTCGCGTAATCCGATCAAAGTCTTCATCCCCGCCTTCAGCCGGCGTAGCGTCCATGTCAATAAAGTGCTGTCCGGCAAATCGTTCGGGGCCAAGGTGACCGCCGGCCGGCCGATCGTCGTCGAGCGGTCCGTCTATTTTAAGTACGGGGCGATGGACGGGGCCCATACCAGCATCGGGGTAATGTCTCCGGCCAAGACGTGGTACTTTGCCGCCGGGAAGACGAGTGGTAAGAACGATACCTGGGTGCTCCTGCTCAATCCCGGACCGGTGGCATCGACAGTGCGATTGCGATATATCACGCCGCAGGGCGAGGTCGATGGCGGCACGATCATCATTCCGGCATATCGCCGGCGCTCTATCAGCGTGGACCGTTTTGTGCCCGATTCCGAGGTCTCAGTCGTCGTCGAGGCCGACCGCGGGATAGTGGCGGAGCGGGTCCTTTACTTTGACGAAGGCGGCATCAGGGGCGGTTCGGCCACTATCGGCACCCGCCGTCCTTCTCGTAGGTGGTACTTCGCCGCAGGCGACACGCGGTATGGGCGTACAGAGCGATTGGTTCTCTTCAATCCCGGTGATGCCGGCGCCATTGTGGATGTCGAATATATGTTGGCCAATGGTTTTGTAATGGAGCGGAAGCACGAGGTAGCGGCCGGCTCTCGCTTGGTATTGAATGTCGATGATGCGGCCGAGGCCGGCACCAGGAAGCGTCCGGCCGTTCGCTTGGTATCCAGCGCACCGATCGTCGCCGAGCGCCTGATGTTCTTCGATTGGCAGGGTTACTCGGGCGGGCACGCTTCTATCGGTTCTCTCTGGATGTCGAAGCGGTGGTACTTTGCCGAAGGTTTTACCGGCGGCGGCCATTCGACCCGCCTGATAGTGGCCAATCCGACCAAATATAACGCCAAAGTCAAAGTGAGGTTGTTGAAATGACGCAGGTTTTTCGTCCAACGTTGTGGCTCTTATTGGTAGCCGTCCTACTCTTAGCGGTCGTCGCTCCGGCCCCGGCGGCGGAAACCTATACCTTTTACGGGCGGGGAACGGCCCATGGGGTCGGTTTGGATATGGCCGGCGTCCAAGCCTTGGCGGAGCAAGGCAAGGGGTATCAGGAGATCCTCAAGACCTACTATACCGGGGTGGCGATCAGCGGCGGATACAGTGGGGATTGGCTGAGGATCGGTGTGGCCAATAGCGGCTCGATCCAAGTGACCGCCGATAGCTCATATAAGGTCTTCGTCGATGGCGCCGGTTCGGCCTCCCCCGCGGTGATAGTGGCCGCGGGAACGATCACCCGGGTCAGCTATACAAATGGCAAGTACATTACGGCGGTCGACGGTGGCAGCTCATGGACTAAGGCCAAGCATACCTGGTTCTCGGCGAATGCCGGCGGCCGGCTCAAGCTCGTCAACAACGGGCGCCGGTACCGCGGCCGCATCGAGGTGAAGCGGTCTTCGTCCAGCGGCCTCCTTTGGGCGATCAATTATCTGAACATCGAGAGCTATGTCAAAGGCATCGCCGAGGAGCCGAACACTTGGCCCCGGGAAGGGCAGCGGACGTTGGCCGTGGCTGCCCGGACGTACGCTTTAAACAAACTGAAGTACAGCACCCGCTGGGACAGCGAGAACTTCGACCTCGACGCGACCATGGGGAGCCAATACTATTTAGGCGTAGACGCCGAGAGGTCAAATCTTGTGGCCGCGACCGATCATACGAAGGGCCGGGTCGTCACGTACGACGGCAAGATCATCGTCGCCGCGTATCATGGCAACAGCGGAGGCCACACGGAAGCGCTCCATAATGTCTGGGGCGGTAAGGCGTCCGACTACCCTTATCTGCGCGCGGTGGCTTCTCCGTGGACCCCTGTTTTCAAGTGGGGACCGATAACGTTCACGAAGAAGCAGCTTCAAGATATCTTCAATAGTCATCCTGAGGCGGCCATCGGGACGCTATATTATATTGATTTCAGCAACCGCGGACCGAGCGGGAGGCTCCGCAAGGTCAAGTTGATCGGCTCCAAGGGGACGAAGGAGATCTGGGGCTATAGTCAGTTTAAGGCTTGGCTCGGCTTGCGTAGCGCGCTTGTCGATGTCGGCACCCCGGACGATCAGTGGGACTCCCGTTTGATGCTGCAAAACCCCGGGGGTACGGCCGCGGCGGTCGATATGACGTTCTACTTTTCAAAAGGGGCGCCGAAAGTGGTTTCCAAAACGGTGGGTCCGCGATCGCGCTCGACCGTCGAGGTCGACCAACTGGTGGTGCCGGGGCCGGTGGCGGTTCGGATAAAATCCAGCCAACCGATCGTGGCCGAACGGGCCGCTTACTTCAATTACGACAGTGATATCCTCGGCGGCCACGGTTCGCTCGGGGTCAAGGCGCCCGAAAAACGGTGGTATATACCGGAAGGGCGGACCGATCCCGAGTTTGATAATTGGATATCCGTTGTCAATCCGCGGGGCGTCAAAGCTCGGGTGACGGCCACTTTTATGCCCGGGAACGGCCGCCGGGTCCGCAAGACGCTCGTACTCCAGCCGCGCACCCGCAAGGCGTTCTATGTCAATCGGATACCGGGCCTGTCGTCGGCGCCGGTTCCGGCGGTCGTCACTTCAAAGGAGCCGGTCATAGTCGAGCGGACTACTTATCTCGATTGGCGTGGCTACCGGGGTGGTCATTCGAGTCGGGCGGCCAGTGATCTCTCCAAGACATGGTATTTCGCTGAAGGATACACCGGCAAAGGCTTTCAGACCCGGCTGCAGATATTCAACCCCAGCGCCAAAAGAACGAAGGCGACGGTCTGGTTGAGTAAGGCCAATGGCGACCAGTTCAAGCGGCGGGTGACTATCGGCCCCCGTTACCGCCGTTCCATCCTGTTGAACAGGTGGGTCTCCGGTCGTTCTTTTGGGATCAGGATCATCGCCGACGATCCGGTCGTCGCGGCCAGGACGGTTTACTTCAAGAGACCCGACAAGGTAGGCGTCCACAGCGCCGTCGGTTCGCCGCGCCTCAGCCGGGAGCTATACTTTGCCGGCGGCGAGACGACCGGCGGTTTCGAGGAATATCTGACAGTTCTAAACCCCTTTCGGCGTCGCGCCAATCTGACTATCGAGTACTTCCCTGAAGGGTCGGGGGCGGTCAAAACGACCAACCATAGGGTTCCAGCCAACTCGCGCGCCACCTTTGTCATTGGCGCTCTATCGGAGGCCGGACCGGACCGGTCGGTGGCTGTCCGCGTCAAGTCGGATTCACCGATCGTGGCGGAGCGCATCACCTACTTCAACGCTTCCGTCAATGGCCGGAGCGGCGCCTCCGCGACTCGGGGGGCGGTGTCGCCCTCAAAACGGTGGTTTTTCGCTGAGGGCGTTACTGAATAGCTTCTTCTCATCTTCACGGTCTGACTAAAACCCGAGCGTTTGGGAAGAATAAGGGCGGTCGGCCGGATTCTTAAGGTCGCCTGAGGAACCAGTTGGAGTCGAAAACCGTGAAAAAGAGACGGAGACCGAAAAGGACCCGCTTTTGGCTGGTTCTTTTGCTTCTTTCGGCTCTTGCCGGCCGGCTGCTCTTCGCGGCCGTCTTTCTCGATGCAGCGGGAAACGGTTTTCGAGGGGCCAGGCAAGAGCCCGGGGAACCTCTCAGCCTCCTGTTAATAGGCAGCGACGCCCGCGGTGAAGAAAGTGCGCGGAGCGACACGCTCATCTTCATGCACGTCAACTTTGCTGAGCCGCGCGTTTATATGGTGTCTATCCCCCGGGATACGCGAGTTCTCATACCGGGGCTGGGGGAGGACAAGATAAATGCGGCCTATGCCTACGGCGAAGCGGACTTGGCCGTCCGCACGACGGAAGAATTCATCGGAGCGGATATCGACAACTTCGTCGAGATCGATTTCGAGGGATTTAAGCAGATGGTCGACGCCTTGGGCGGGATAGAGATCGACGTGAAGAACGGTATCGACGACCAGAGCCCCGGTTATAGCATGAGAATTCCCGCCGGCAGGCAGAAGATGGACGGAGAGACGGCCCTAAACTATGTCCGTTACCGTCATGGTGACTCCGATTTCGGCCGGGCCGAGCGGCAGCAGGAGTTTCTCCGCGCTCTGGCCGCCAACGCGCTTCAGGCGCGGACGGTCCTTAAACTGCCGCGTATCATTGAGATTCTCGACGAGAACGTCAGCACCGACTTGAGCGAGCGCGAGATGCTGACTCTAGGTAACTGGTTGCGCAAGTTGCCGAGCGATCGTCTGGAAACTGTCACTTTGGCCGGCGAGTCGAGGATGATCGGTGGTGTCAGCTTTGTCGAGTCCGACCCGCTCTTCTTGGCAGAGCTGATGGAACGTATAGAGGAAGGGCGCTCACTCGAACCCATGAAGTCGACGGATGAATCTGGTAAGATGTCGATGGAAAACAGGCCCGCTTTCACTGGGTTTCGATTCCGGGTTTCGCGGTCAAATAGGGCCGTCCGCCTGGCGGGCGAGTGAGCAAGGAGCGGTTTCTGGATTATGAAAGGCTTAATTCTCAGCGGCGGTACTGGGAGCCGTCTGCGTCCCATTACCCATACGAGCGCTAAACAACTGATACCGGTAGCCAATAAGCCCGTCCTCTTCTACGCGATCGAGGCGATGAAGGATGCCGGTATCGATGAGATCGGCATTGTGGTCGGAGAAACGAAGGACGAGATAATCGAGGCTGTCGGGGACGGCGGCGCCTGGGACCTGAGCGTTTCGTATATCGAGCAGTCGGAGCCGTTAGGTCTGGCCCACGCCGTTAAGATCTCTAAGTCGTTTCTGCGGGAAGACGATTTTGTCATGTTCCTCGGCGACAATCTCATCAAGAGCGGGATAGCCGCGCTTGTCAGTGAGTTTATATCACGGCGGCCTAACGCCCAGATACTCTTGGCGAGCGTGAAGAACCCGAGCCAGTTTGGGGTGGCCGAACTTGAAGGAGACCGCGTCGTCCGGCTTATCGAAAAACCCAAGGAGCCGCCGAGCGATTTGGCGCTGGTCGGTGTCTACATGTTCGACCGAAATATCTGGGAGGCGGTTGATAACATCAAGCCGTCTGGGCGGAATGAGTTGGAGATAACGGATGCTATTCAATACCTGATTGATAAAGGTCACACGGTTGAGCCGCACATTATCGACGGTTGGTGGAAGGATACCGGCAAGCTCGAGGATATGCTCGAGGCTAACCGTATCATCTTGGAATCCATCGAGTCCCGGGTCGACGGGGAGGTCGATAATGAATCGCAGTTAGACGGTCGTGTCGTTATCGAAAAGGGCGCCCGGATCATCAACAGCCACATCCGCGGACCTGTAATTATCGGCGAGAATAGCCGGATCGAGGATTCGTTCATCGGTCCGTTTACTTCCATATACTATGAAACAGAAGTCGAGCATAGCGAGATAGAGCACAGCATTATTCTAGAGAAGAGCAAGGTCGTCGGCATCGGCCGCCTTGAGGACAGCTTGATCGGCAAGAATGTCACTGTTGCCCTCTCCGACCGGAAACCTAAGGCTTACCGTCTGATGCTCGGCGACAATAGTGAGGTTGGAGTCTTTTAAGGGGGGTCAGGTCTTGCAGTGGCTAATGGCCGGCTGAATTAGCCAACGCAAGACCTGACCCCCAGACAAGAGACCTGACCCCAACACTGGAGGGAAATTGATAGACGGAGTAAAAACCAAAGAACTTAAGGTCATACCGGATGAACGAGGCTTCTTGATGGAGATGCTTCGCTCGGACGACGAGGTCTTCGAGCGGTTTGGTCAACTGTATATGACCTGTTGCTATCCCGACGTCGTCAAGGGCTGGCACTATCACCGGAAGCAGACGGACCACTTCGTCTGTGTTAGGGGCACGGCCAAGGTAGTCCTTTACGACGGCCGCGAGGAGTCGCCGACGCACAAAGAGATAAACGAGTTTTTCATTGGGGAGCGCAAGCAGACATTGTTGAAGATTCCGCCGCTGGTCATGCATGGTTTTAAGGCGATTGGCAATGAGCCCGCATATATTATAAACTGTCCGACCGAGTTGTTTAATTATGCTGAGCCCGACGAGTACCGTCTCCCGTTTGATACGGATGAGATACCGTACGACTGGGCGCTCAAGATGGGCTGATCCGCTCCCCGGCCGAGAACGGTCGCGGCGGAAGGAAAGTAGGTTGTTTTATGCGCACGATCTTAGTCACCGGCGGGTCCGGGTTCATTGGTACCAATTTCATCCGTTACATGATCGATAAATACCCCCACTACTCGATAGTCAACTATGACAAGCTGACTTACGCGGGCAATCAGGAGAATCTAGCCGATCTGAACGGCCACCCCAACTATGAGTTCATCAAGGGGGACATCGGCAATCTCAACGTCATGGTCGCGGCCCTAAAGCAATGGGGGGTAACGGCGATCGTCAACTTCGCGGCCGAGAGTCACGTAGACCGATCCATCGAGTCGGCGACCGAGTTTATGGAGACGAATGTCGTCGGCACCCAACGACTTTTGGAAGCGCTGCGCTACCACGTGGTCTCGAAGTTCGTACATGTGTCGACGGACGAGGTCTACGGCAGTATCGAAAGAGGTTCGTTCACCGAGAGGGACGGACTTTGGCCGAGCAGCCCGTATTCGGCCAGCAAGGCATCGTCGGACCTTGTCTGTCACGCTTACGCCAAGACCTTTGGCCTGCCGATAGTAACGACACGCAGTTCGAACAATTTCGGGCCGTATCAGTACCCGGAGAAACTCATACCCCTTCTCATTACCAACGCGATGGACGATCGGGCCCTACCGATATACGGCGACGGTCTCAATGTCCGCGATTGGATATACGTCGAAGACAACTGTGCTGGTATTGACACGGTGCTCCACAAGGGCAACATCGGCCAGATATACAATATCGGGGCCGGAAACGAAGTGGCCAATATCGAGGTGGCCCAAGCTATCCTGGCCGAACTCGGAAAGGACGAGTCGCTTCTCGACTATGTCGAAGATCGCCCCGGCCACGACCGCCGCTACTCGATCGATTGTTCTAAGATCAAGAAGCTTGGATGGGAGCCCGTCCGCACATTTGACGACGGCCTTAAAGCGACGGTTGAGTGGTACAAAGAGAATGAGCCTTGGTGGCGTAAGCTCAAAGAAGGAGTCGCCCCGTGAAGGAGCGCTGGCGGATAATTGCCGTTATCGCGGGCGCGGTGGTCTTGTTGGGGGCGGCGGTCGGTCTGGCCGTCACAACTATGAGGCAGCCGGCTCCGGTCGAGAAGGTAGAGGAGAAAGCGCCGAAAAAAAAGAAGGTAGTTAAGGAGCCCCAGAAGCTCGTCTGCCCTGTTGATGGTCTGGAAGTCGATAAAGAAGTCACGCGGCCGCTGGCCATCATGGTTGAGAACCTGACGACCATCAGGCCCCAAGCCGGCCCGGGTGAAGCCGGCTTGGTCGTCGAGGGGTTTGCGGAGGGCGGTATCACGCGCTTCATGCTTGTCTTCGGCGCCCACGGCTCCAAGAATGTCGGACCGATCAGGAGCGCCCGGACCCATTTTGTCTCTTTGGCTCGAGGCTGGGAGGCCATTTACAGTCATGTTGGCGGCTCCAAGTATGCTCTCACTGACATCAGGCGCTGGGGCGTCTTCGATTGGGACCAGAGCGCGCATGGTGGAGACTATACGCGAGTGAAGACGGCCCGGGCTCCCCATAACGTCTTCTCGTCGACCAAGAGGTTGCGCGATGCAGCTGCCAAAAAAGATACGAAGACGACGCCGGCCGAGCCGCTCTTCATTTTTAAAGCGGAGCCGCCGCTCGAGGAGAGACCAAAGGGCTTTAAGAGCGTAGTCGTCGGCTATCCGGAAACCGGCTACGGGGTCGAGTATCAATATGATCGGTCGACCAACACTTATCTGCGCTTCAACGGGGGCCGGCCGCATAAAGACGTCAATACCGGGAAGCAGTTGGCCCCGACCAATATTGTCGTGGTGCGGGCCGCGCATAGCCTGATACCCGGCGGTAGCGGTGTTCTCGACGTCAACATGACCGGCAGCGGAGAGGCGACGGTCTTTCGCGATGGGCAGGTGGTCGAGGGCACGTGGGAGCGGGCCGACGTTTCTGATCCACTTGTTCTCAGAGATGCGGGCGGCGGGGAGATCGAGCTGACGCCCGGACAGACCTGGTTGGAGATAGTCGAACCGACGACACCGCTCCACATCGAGCAGTAGCGACGACACTTTTGGAGGCAGCTTGAAGATCATTGTTACCGGGGCCGATGGGCAGCTCGGGACCGATTTACAGCATGTGCTCACCGGGCAAGAGGTCTTCCCGGTCGATATCGAGGAACTCGACATCACTGATTTCAGCGCCGTCCAGCGGGAAGTCGGGAGGATAAAGCCCGAGCTGATAATCCACGGCGCCGCTTTCACCGATGTCGATGGGGCCGAACTCCACGTCGACCGGGCTTTTCAGGTCAATGCCACCGGCACCCAGAACTTGACGGTAGCGGCTGAACGGTTTGGCGCGGCCATCCTCTATGTCAGCACTGATTTCGTCTTCGACGGATCTAAGGGTGATGCCTACACCGAGTTCGACGATCCGAGTCCGCTCAGTGTTTATGGTGCCTCGAAGCTGGCCGGAGAGCGGTATGTGATGTCCTTGACGAATCGTTTTTACATCTGCCGTACCGCCTGGCTCTATGGGCGCCACGGTCACAATTTCGTCAAGACGATGCTGCGGCTCGGGGAGGAACGGGGCGCGGTCAGCGTCGTTGACGACCAGATAGGTTCACCGACTTTCGCCGCCGACCTGGCGGCCAAGCTTGTCGAGATCGGTACGAGCGGGCGGTACGGCGTCTACCACACCACCAACTCCGGCAATGTTTCTTGGTGCGGTTTTGCCAAGAAGATCTTTGAGGAGGCGGCGATGGATGTCGAGGTCAAGCCAATCAAGACGAGCGATATGCAGCGCCCCGCCCCGCGACCGGCTTACTCGGTTTTGCGGAACTTTACTTTAGAGCTGCAGGGCATGGAGCCGATGCGCCCCTGGGAAGAGGGGCTGGCGGACTACTTTAAATGATCGCCGGACTCAATTCACTCTTCTCATATAAGGAGTTACTGCTCAACTTCACCCGTAAAGAGTTGAAGGTGAAGTATAAAAACTCGGTACTCGGGTTTTTTTGGTCGCTTCTGAACCCGATCCTGATGATGCTGGTTTTTACTGTGATCTTCACTATCGTCTTACCTATTAAGAACATCGGGGGCATCACAAACTTTCCACTCTTTTTCCTGGCCGGATTCCTGCCCTGGAACTTCTTCAGCGCCACCGTTACCAGCTCGACCATCTCCATAGTCGGCAACGGTCCGCTTATCAAAAAGGTCTTTTTCCCGCGCGAGCTGCTGCCTGTCTCGATCGGCCTGGCCAATCTCGTCAATTTCGCCCTGGAGTTATGTGTCTTCTTTTTGTTCATTGTCGCAACCGGCTTGCTGAGTGATCCAAAGTACCTGGGATTCTATAAGTTCGTCCCCTATCTGCTAATCCTCATTCCGATACTCTTCGTTTTCACTATCGGGGTGTCGCTATTGGTCGCATCTTTGAACGTCTATATGCGTGATATCCAGCATCTTATCGGGATATTATTGATGGTGACTTTCTACGCCACGCCGATAATCTATCCGATCGCCCTGGTTCCCGCCGGTTATGCCAAGGCCTATAAAGCCAATCCGGTCACGGCGATCATCGAGTCATTCCACCAGGTCCTGCACGGGGTCGGCCATCCGTCATTCAACCTGCTTCTCTATTCGGCCGTGGTCGCTGTCGCTGTTTTTCTGGTCGGGTACGCTGTCTTTCTGCGGCTTGAACCGGCCTTCGCGGAGGAGATCTAGCATGGGTGAGCGGGCCGTCATTCGCGTCGACGACGTTTGGAAGGACTTCAAGGTCTATCAGGAGCGGAATCTCAGTCTCAAGGAGACGCTGCTCCGGCGGCGCCGCGCGACCTATGAAACTTTCTGGGCGCTCCGGGGCGTCTCGTTCGAGGTCCTGGAGGGCCAGACAGTCGGTATCATCGGCGAGAATGGCTCGGGGAAGAGCACGATGCTGAAGATACTGGCCAAGATATTACGGCCGACGAAAGGGAGCATCAAGGTTGACGGGAAGATATCGGCCTTATTGGAGCTGGGGGCCGGCTTTCACCCTGACCTTACCGGCCGTGAGAACACCTATCTCAACGGCTCCATTCTGGGACTGTCGCGTGCGGAGGTCGACGAGCGAATCGACGGCATTATTGCCTTCTCTGAACTCGAGAAGTTCATCGATATGCCGGTCAAAAGTTACTCGAGCGGCATGTATGTCCGCCTCGGATTTGCCGTGGCCATCAACGTCGATCCCGATATCTTGCTTATTGACGAGATACTGGCTGTCGGCGATGAATCGTTTCAGCGCAAATGTCTCAACAAGCTATATGAACTCAAAGAGCGGGGCAAAACCATCGTTGTCGTCTCGCACGCTCTCGACCAGGTTCGGAATATCTGTGACGAGGCCATCTGGGTGGAGCACGGCGAGATGAAAGACAGTGGCCGGTCCACTCATGTTGTTGATGGTTACCTGGAAGAAGTGAATCGCCAAGAAGAGTCGAAGGCGACCGAAATGGAAGAGGTCGAGCACGGGACCCGTTGGGGTTCCGGCGAGATCAAGATAACCGGCGTCCGCTTTCTGGACGACGGCGATAACGAACGTCATATCTTCAGGACCGGAGAGCGGCTGGTCGTGGAGATGGATTATGAAGCTTTCGAAGAGATCGACCGGCCGGTCTTCGGCATTGCCGTCCACTCGCGTGACGGCGTCCATGTCACCGGGACCAACAGTAAGTTCTCCGGGACGGTTTTTGATAAGATAAGCGGGAAGGGCTCGGTCCGATACGTCATTGAGTCCCTGCCGTTGCTGAAGGGAAGTTATGTGATAAGCGCTGTAGTCTACGATTTTAGCTGTCTTCATGCCTACGATCATCACGATCGCGTTTATATGCTGGAGGTCTCCTCCGGCGAGTTGAATGATTATGGGGTCTTCCATATCCCGGCCTCCTGGACTCTACGCGATCGAGAACCAGTTCGCGAACTGGAAAAAGACTGACCGATGCGTGAAGACTTTCTAGAGCTCCCATTCGACCAGTTTCAGCGGTATCAAACGGCCCGCGACTTTGCCGATGCGATCAGACCCGTGTCCGGCGCGCCCTTGAAGGTCCTCGATGTCGGCGGTTTCCCCGGGCTAATGGTCGACTGGCTCCCGGAGGATGACGTCACGGTCGTCGATGTTATCGAGGCGGAAGCCCCCAACTACATTCAGGCCAGCGGCGCCGAGCTGCCCTTTGGGGATGCCTCGTTCGACCTCGTCTGCACCTGCGACACCTTGGAGCATGTGCCGCCCGGGGAGAGGGGCGCCTTTTTGCGCGAGCTAGGCCGAGTCTCGAAGGATTACCTTTTCATGACGGCGCCTTTCGCCGACGAGAGGACCCGAATGGCCGAGGAAATTCTTTACGGGTATGTCGAAAGGGTGCTCAAGACCGACTTCGTCACGCTTCGGGAACACCTCGATAATGGGCTGCCTGACCTCGACACAACCCTCATCGGGCTGGGAGAGACGGGTTTTTCGACCCACGATTTTCCCAGCGGCTATCTTTACCATTGGCTGCCGATGATGATGGCCAAGCACCACATAATGGCCCACGGCGATACTGACGAACTGCACCGCCGCATCGACCGTTTCTATAATTTGAACTTCTCAACGGGTGACTGCCGGGAGCCGAGTTATCGTCGGGTGATCGTCGGGTCGAAAGCCGGGGTGGAAGCCGTCAAGGCATTTGCCGGCGATCGCGTCGCACCGGCCGGGACGACGGACGGTGGTTTGGCTACCCCGGACCGTGACAAGCTCGAGTTTTTTAGCCTGCTAACCGGACTTCTCGACCAGGACCTCAAGCGCGATGTCTCTCAGCTCGTTGACGAACTGCGCGGTTCCACGAACCGGGAACTGGCCGAGGTCAAAGCCGCCTTGTCCGATCGTGACCGCCTGATAGCCGACCTCAAGAGTGTGGTCCAGGCCCAGAACGAGAGCCTTGACGAACTCCACACTCTTGTCAGCCGCGTTCGTAACTTCTGGCCGTACCGTTTCTATAAACGCTTTAAGTAGGGGGTCAGGTCTTGCGTTGTTGCATTTCGCAGCTTAGAGGCTTATGCAACAACGCAAGACCTGACCCCCTAAGGCGCGTCTGTCGGGTCCCAGCTCGTGATGAAGTCCTCGTTGAAGTCATCGAGCCAGCTCATATCCGCTCCCGACAGTGAGAAGTCGAAGACATCCGCATTCTGCTCGACGCCTTCCGCCCGGGAGGACTTGGGAATGACGGCGAACCCATGTTCCAGAGCCCACCGGATCAGAATTTGCGCCGGGGTCTTGCCATGGGGTTCGGCCAACTGGGCCAGGCGCGGGTCGTCCAGTTTGCGCCCACTGGTCAAGGGACTGTAGGCTTCTATCAGAATCCCGTTTCGATCACACAAGTCAACAACGTCGCGCCGGTATTCATAGTTGTATGGGTGCAGCTCGATCTGGTTGACCGCCGGCGGCAAACCGCAGTGTTCGAGTAACTCCTCAAGATGGCGGACCATGTAATTACTGACCCCGATAGCTCTAGCGACGCCGTCGGACAAAAGCTTTTCCATTGCCGTCCAGGTATCGAGCCTCTTGTCCTCGACAGGCCAGTGGACCAAGTAGAGATCGATATAGTCCAGCCCCAGCGTGCGCAGACTCTCGTGGGCGGCGGCCAAGGCCTCATTATACCCGTGATCAGTGTTCCAGAGTTTTGTCGTTACGAAGACATCCGAACGCGGGCAGCCGGCCGCTCGAACAGCCTCTCCCACGGCCCGCTCGTTCCTGTAGATCTTAGCGGTATCCAAATGACGGTAGCCGACGGACAAAGCCCGGGAGCAGACGTCCATGGTCGTGCTGCCCGCCGGGACCCGGAAGACCCCCAGCCCCAGTAGAGGCATCTTCACGCCGTTATTCAAGACGGCTGTGCTCGCGATGGTCAAAGCCATATAGGCATTATAGGGGGTCAGGTCTTGAGTTGTTGCATCGCGCAGCTCAGAGGCTTATACAACAATGCACGAAAAGGGGTCAGGTCTGGTTTTGTTGCGTAAGTCTAGCCACCTGCGCAATGCAACAAAACCAGACCTGACCCCTTAATTACCTGCTATCATTACGTAATGCGCAACCTAGGCGGCATATTCGTCCTGCTCTTGTTGGTCATCGCGTTAGTCGGTGGTTTTTCGAGTGTCTACTTCTTCACCCGATTGGAAACCGAAAGAAGTGACTTTGTCGAAGCTCAAGCAGAAGTGGGAAAATTACGCGAACTTGTCAACGAGCTACAAGAGGTCTCTTCCGGCAACGAAAGAGTGGCGGGCGAAGATACGTCTGGATCGACCGCAGGGGTTGAGGCCCTATTCGGCCAGGTGACCGAAGATGGTGAGAAGGTTTCGTCCAGCGGCACCATGATTCTGATCGCGCCGGTCGACGAGACGAAGGTCGGCAGTCCCATCGCGGTCACTGGACGGGCGATCGCTCTCGAGTCGACGATCAATGTACGGGTTTTGGACGGCAATAAGGAGACCTTGGTTGAAGCGGCCGCCATAACGGACGCCCCGGATGCCGGGCGTTTCGGGGATTTTGCTGTTGAATTGGAATTCGACAAAGCCATGACGAGCAGCGGTACTGTTGAGGTCTTCGAGTATTCTGCTCGCAACGGTTCAGAAATCAATAAGGTGAGTGTCTCGGTGGGCTTCTAGAAGCCCAGCGCTTCTATGGCGGCCGCGTCGTGACAAGGCAGAACGCCGGTGTCCATTACTAGTCCGTAGCTCGAATACAAGAGGGGGATCAGGGCGACGATCACGATAAAGAGGAAGACCTTGACCGCTACGCCCTGCTGAAACCACCAGATCTCTCGCTCGATCGGAATATTGTCCGCCGTGACCTGTCTCATTCTTGCCTTTCGTTCTAGAAAACATCGGCCCGAATCCGCCTACACTTGAGGCGGACCCGGGCCGGTTGGTTTCAGTTGCTCAGGTCTACCCCACGCTAGTGAGCTCGAAGACCTCTTCTTGTTCATGCTTAGTTCCGTCGTCGAGTTCAACCGAGTATTCGTTGACCAGCTTCTTGAGACGCCCGCCGAGTTCGCTTAGCTTCTGGGCTGCCTGCTCTGTTTGCTTCGTGGTGGCCAATGTCTGAGTCGTCGACTGATTGACGTTGTTCATGGCAATGGCTATTTGATCCATGCCGGCGGCTTGTTGCCTGGCGGAGGCTACGATCTGCTGGGCCGACTCCGTCGAACTGTTAATGACTTCGACCATCGAGCGGATCGTTTCCCCGGCCGACTTGGCCAGGTCCATCCCGGACTCGACGCCCTTCGTGCCCTCTTCGGTCACGATGATCACAGTGTTGGTGGCCTTTTGGATGTCGTCCAGGATGTTCTTGACTTGAGCTGTCGCCTGCTGCGACTGTTCGGCCAAGTTGCGGACTTCGGCCGCCACTACGGCAAAACCTTTGCCCTGCTCTCCGGCGCGAGACGCTTCGATCGAGGCATTGAGGGCCAAGAGGTTCGATTGCTCGGCGATGTCATTGACAGTTGAAATGATATCGCTGATTTGCTGTGTTTGCTCGCTTAATTCGAGGATGTTCGTCGATATCTGGGTGACCGAGTCCTTGATCGATTTCATGCCATCGATAGTCTCGTCTACGGCTACCATGCCGTTATCGGAGATCTCGACGGTTTTTTGGGCTGAAGCGGCCACCGACTGCGCCCGTTCCGTCGCCTGTTCGGCTGTTTGCCGGACTTCATCGATAGTCGAGGTTGTTTGATTGATGGACGAGGCTTGTTCGGTGGCGCTCGAGTTGTGTTGCGTGGTGGCGGCGAAGATCTCGCTCGAAGCCGAAGCTATTTCTTCGATGGCCGACTTGATGTTATTGACCAGCTTCTGCAGCCTCTCTTTGTTCTGTTTCTCCGATTCGATCATTTTCTTCAGGCTCGCAGCCATGCCGTTGAAGGCGCCACCAAGGACGGCTACTTCGTCATAGTCGCGCTTGCCGACTTCAACGCGAGAGTCGAGATCGCCATTGGCCAAGGCCCCGGCGGCGTGGCTCAGCTCGCCCAGAGGTGAGGCGACCCGCAGACTCAAGATGTACCCGACAATGGCCGCCAATAGAGCGATGAGCAGTGTTGCGACGGTTAAAGCGGTCTTCAGGCTGAACATCGGCGCTAACGCATGTTCCACATTCTCCTCAATGACCATTGTCCAGAGCTCATCGAAGATGACCATCGAGGCGGCGGCGACGGTATCGCCATTATAGTTTTCATAGATCTCCATGACCTCGCGAGCACCCGTCTCGATGCCGGCGCTGGTGATGCGTGAGCCCTCGGCATTGACATCAAGACCGCGCTTGAGCGCTTCCGGGCTACCTTGCTGCTTGAGGACTGTGTCCCCCTCGATGACCATGGATTGGGTGATCATCTTGCCCTGTTTGTTCATGATATAGAAGTCGAGGGAGTCACTGTACCCGGCAAACCACAGGGCTCCACCGGTCAGGTTGCCAATCTCACCCGTCATGATCATTTCGAGGATACCGACGTCGATTTTTGTCCCCAATACTCCGAGGATTTTGCCCTTGCCGGCCTCCGGATTTGCATAGATGGGCGCCGTGAAGCCAAAGACATTGGCGCCATCTTCATCGGTGTAGGGATCGACGACGCTCGTGTCCTTCTGACCTTCGGTAAAGAACTCGGTTGAGCTTTCGTCGTGCCCGACGTGACCCGCACCGGTAGAAGCTATAACTGTTCCATTCGTATCCATAATAAAGAACTCTCGATAGCGGTCTCTCGTCGGCATAGTGCGGTCGAAGGGGTGTTCTTTCGTAAGACGGCTCTCCTTTTTTGTCCGCTGTAGAAACAGTGTTGCTTTTTCGAGTGCGTTGCGGTCGCCGGCGACCGAGTAGGCCTTCATGCCTTCGGCGATCGACGGGGATCCGGCCAAGCTCGCACTATCTACTTTACCGCGATCAAGCACATCGAGTACGTGGATATACTTGACGTCGATGATGTTCATCATGTCACCGAGTTTCTGCGTGACGAAAGTATCGCTGACGCGGTTGTAGGTAAAGATGGACATTGCCAAGAGTGGGATGACCGTGACTATCAACAAGTAGAGTGGTAATCGGAACTTGAGGCTTTTGGTGAACATATCTCCCTCCTTAAAAGAGACTCGACTGTGATTATTGCTACGCTAAAAGCCTTGCAAAAGATACCTTTCCTCTATCGGGCTCCCAGATCAGGCGCTTAATAGATTTCAAGTAGATGGTTCATATTACTCGTGAGTGGTTGTATAGCAGAAGTAAGCGGCAGCTATGTGGTGGGTGTGTGGTGGAGTTTTTCTCCGGAAACGACGAAGGCCCACCGTCGTGGGCCGCCGTCTAGGCTGAAAAGAAGGCTGATAAGGAGTGTCTCTTCAATAGTTATTATCGGAATATGGATGGGGCGGGACAAGTCGGACATTCGGCCTACATTTCTATGGGCCGAATGGACTACTGGGTCCGCCGGCCCGGTCCGGTGCTGGCGCGCCAAGCGTTTTTGGGGTATCTATTTAGACAGCTTTTTATATGGATACACTTGAAAAAGAGATCAATGAAGCGCTCAGCCGCGTAATCGACCCCGAACTCGGCCGTGACCTTGTCGATCTTGGCATGGTGCGGCGGGTGGCCGTAGATAATGGGACGGTTGCGGTGACACTCGCCCTGACCATATCCGGATGTCCCATGAAGGATCACCTGGAGGCCGACGTCAAGCGCGAGGTCGGCGGATTAGCCGGAGTCGAGGCCGTCGATGTCATTATGGAGACGATGACGGCTGCAGAGAAAGAGGCGCTCGCCCGCAAGCTCGGCCGAGAGCCGAAACCGCTTAGCATTGGCGTCGACACGAAGGTCATCGGTATTGCCAGCGGCAAAGGCGGTGTAGGCAAGTCCACCATATCCGTCAATTTCGCCGCTTCCCTGGCCCAAGAGGGCTATAAAGTGGGATTGCTCGACGCCGATATCTGGGGGTTCAGTGTTCCGCGGATGCTCGGTATCTCCGAACGGCCGCGCGTGGTCGATAAGGCGATGATCCCGCCACAACGGCACGGGGTCAAGTTGATGTCGACCGGCTTTTTTGTTGAAGAGGACCAGCCCATCATCTGGCGCGGTCCGTTGGTTCATCGGGCGATCGAACAGTTCTTAACGGAGGTCACATGGGGGGATTTGGATTATCTGCTCCTCGACTTGCCTCCCGGGACCGGCGACGTGACCATTACAGCCGCCAAACTGGTGTCGTCGTTGAAGCTGGTTATGGTCACTACCCCGCAGCCGGTCGCCTCTCGAGTGGCCGTCCGGGGCGGGCATATGGCCCACAAGGCCGGGGTATCCGTTGCCGGCGTCATCGAGAACATGTCCTATTCGATCTGCGAGCATTGCGGTGAAAAGAACTACCTCTTCGGCAAAGGTGGCGGGCGGGAATTGGCGCGGGCTCTGGGGACGCTCCTCATCGCACAGATTCCATTCGATCCGGTCGGCCGGGAGTGCGGGGATATCGGTACGCCGGTTGTTCTGGCCGCTCCGGACATGCCGTCCGCTGTTGCTTTGCGGAAAGCGGCCGCTGCTCTAACTAAGCTGTAGAGCGAAGGTGGTTGGTTTTATGTACATTCCAACGTCAATGGGAACCCAGCATCCCGACAGCGCCGGTCGTTATGTTCCGATACAGGAAGAAGCGGCGGAAGCGGCGGAAGCGCTCACACCCGCGCCCGCGGGCCTGGGGCTCGAAGAGTTCATGATCGACTTTGAGGGCAAGATGACGCCCTACCACCAAACCGCCGATATCGCGCACCGGTTGATAGAGCGCGGACTGATACCGGGGCGAGACGTTTGGCTGACCCCGCGGGTTTCCAGCGCCACAGAGGAGACCGTTTTTCGGCAACTGATGGCGCTGATGTCGGTGATCGAAGCCGATTATGACTTGATGCGTAACACCGAGCGCTTTGGTGGTATCAAAGAAGTTATTTTGCCGATGGTCCGTGGGGCCGACGACCTGGTAGTCTTCCGGCGCCGGATCGCGGATATTGTTTATCTCGCCCATAAGGAATTTGGGATGGAGTATGACCCCGACTCACTCCAGATCATCCCCTTGGTGGAAGATATTCCGACCATGTTGGCGTTCGCCTCTTTGTACCGCGAATATCATGCTAAGTGCGGCGAGTCCGGTTTTACCAATAGACGGCTGCGGTTCATGATCGGCAGGAGCGATTCAGCCATGATCTACGGCATGCCCGCATCTTCTCTGGCCTGCAAGCTGATGATCTCCGACGCCGCTGTATTGGGGCAAGACCTGGGCCTTGAGTCCGCGCCGATCTTCGGCGGTGGGG
>SDBV01003831.1_pt1 | contig 21880 bp, 22 predicted proteins | sample 2277081 | NCBI WGS metagenome assembly SDBV01 (sample SAMN10402039, study PRJNA504765) | marine sediment metagenome | isolation source: marine sediment core GS10_PC15, 223 cmbsf | place: Arctic Ocean: Southern Knipovich Ridge | collected 2010 | reverse complement strand
CATTTGCAATATATCAAGACTTCTTTGAAGAGCATCCAGTGTTTGCTGAAAGCCTTGATCTGAATTCCAAACTTTTGTTGTAATGAAAATTTCTTCACGTTTCAGGCCGCTTGTTTTAACAGCTTCACCAACACTATCTTCATTCTGATAAATGAAAGCCGTATCAATATGCCTGTACTCTGATTCAAGTGCCCAATGGATTGCCTGAATTGTTTCCTGGCCTTTGGCCGATTTGAAAACTCCGAGTCCGAAATATGGCATAAGTACGCCATTGTTTAACTTAAAAGTGCCATTTATATCTGTAATCTCTGTCATAGCTTTAAAGATAGTGATTTTTCTAATCTGCAGCAAGCGTTTTTAATGTGAATACGTGCTTCGTCCATGAGGGCTTCTTCGCAAAGCTCACGCAGTTCATTCAACGCGGACCACGAAACCTGGACTATTAACACTCAGAACCGAGACTTCAATGGAGACTAGCTATGTATTGAAATAGTAAAAAATTTACTATTATTTTCGTAATATTTGCGAATATCTTCTAAAAGACTAAAAATAATTTCATTTATACTTGAATTAATTTCTTTTTTCTAATATTCTAAATTATTCAATAAAAAGGAGTATTTATATGGCTAAATTTTTTAAAACTTGTATGGTTGTACTATTGCTATTTGGAATCGCAATAAGTGCATTTGCAGCAGGAGACACCGAGACAGCTGAAGGGCTCATGGTAATTATTATGCCGGACAACGCTAACCCGTTTTTTAAAGCGGAAGCTGATGCGGCAAATGCAAGAGCTATAGAGCTGGGGTACGATACCCTTGTTTTGGACCATCAGGATGATGTTACAAAACAGGCTACGTATATCGATCAGGCAATTTCCCAAAAAGCTGTAGCAATTATTCTTGATAATGCTGGAGCAGACGCTTCTATTGCTGCGATTCAAAAGGCCTGGGATGCTGGAATTCCATCTTTCCTGATTGACCGTGAGATTAATAAAACAGGTCTTGCTATCTCTCAGATCATCTCCAACAATTACCAGGGCGCGACTCTTGGCGGAGAAGAATTTGTAAGATTAATGAATGAAGAAGGTAAGTATGTTGAATTAGTAGGAAAAGAATCAGACACAAATGCAGGCATACGTTCTAGTGGTTATCATGATGTTATAGACCAGTATCCAAATATGGAAATGGTAGCTCGTCAGAGTGCTAACTGGAGCCAGGATGAAGCCTTTACTGTTATGGAAGCTATTATTGCTGCAAATCCGGATATTAAAGGTGTAATCAGCGGAAATGACACTATGGCATTAGGTGTCCAGGCAGCATTAGATGCAGCAGGTATGGGTGAAGTAATAGTTATCGGATTTGATGGAAGCGATGATGTAATCGACTCTATTAAAGCTGGAAAAATCGATGCCACAGTACTTCAACCATGTACACGAGGTGCTGAAATGGCTGTAGAACAGGCCGATTTATACATCAGAACAGGTACTACTGGACTTCCTGAAAAGCAGTCTGTAGACTGTCAGCTAATAACACCGGCAAATGCAGACGATTTTTTCTTATTTGCACCTAAATAAGAAAAACGGCATTTAAAAGTTGATTTTAAGTTTTATTACTTGAAATTATTTTAAGAAAAAAGAGAGATGCAGTTTTTGTTAACTACAAATTCCGCATCTCTTAATTTTAAGTCAAATTTTAGCATTTTTTAAATATTCCAAAATTGAAAAATTAACCAAAGTTGAGTAGAATTTGTATTATAATAAATACATACTGGAGAATGAAATATGAAAGACATTATCAATCTTTTAAGCAAATTATTTACAAAAAAAAGTTACTCAGTTCATAAGAATCTTAAACCTATATTCATAATATGCATTATAGTATTATTTTCATTTACTACATCCTGCAAAGTAAAAGTTGTTAATCTTGACGATAAGGAAGTAGTGGATGAAGATGAAATAAAGGTATATTTTGATGAAGGGTTTGATGCATCCTTGGTTATAGATCCTAACTGGGACACAAAAATAGTACCATATTTTATCGAAGAGGCAGTAGATATAAATGTACTATTAGATGAAGCTGTAATAAATCCCTTAGCTACAACAGAAAAATATGCATATACGGAAACAGAAGAAAACACAAATTATAATTTCATCGTAAAGGGCACAGGCAATATCATATCTGTTAATGATGTATCAAAAGGTTCATTAAATATAGATCTTGCTCCCTATGATAACAAAACAGATGTAATAATTGTAATTGGTCCTATAATATCTTCTACCTTAAATTCGATTCGAGATTCATATACCGACCTTTCATATGGTGATTTTGTTAACCAGCTTGAATGGGCTAAAATTGGAAACAGAATAAAAGATATTATAAAAGAAACTGTTGTTAACAATCTGGATATAGAAACGCTTCATGGAAACACAATTTCATTTTACGGAGCTTTCACTCTAGTAAAGCCGGATGATTATAGTGAAATAATCATTACACCTATAAAGTTAGAAATTGAAGAAGATTAACAATCATGACAGGAATAGAAAACACTTTTAAATCAGAATTTGATGGCGACATTATCTTAAAAACTAAAAGTATAAATAAAATCTATCAGGGCACACTTGCTCTGCAAAATGTTAACTTTAATGTTCATTACGGAAAGGTTAACGTACTTGTAGGGGAGAATGGAGCTGGAAAATCTACATTAATGAAAGTTATTGCCGGTATCGAACAGCAAACATCCGGGGAGATTATATTAAAAAATAAGCAAATACAATTAAAATCTCCCATAGATGCATCAGAAAAAGGGATTGGTATTATTCATCAGGAATTAAATTTATTTCCCAATTTAAGTGTTGCGGAAAATATTTTTATAACCCGTGAGATATTTAGAAATGGGCAGATAGACCATAAGGCACAGGAAGAAAAAACAAAAGAAGTAATGGTCAGGCTGGAGCATGATATAGATCCAAAAACACTCGTAAGCAACCTCAGGATTGGCCAGCAGCAGATTGTTGAAATAGCAAAAGCCCTGTCTCAGGATGTGGATATATTAATTATGGATGAACCAACATCTGCATTAAGTAACGAAGAAGTTTCTGTTTTATTTAAAATTATAAAAGAATTAAAATCAAATAATGTTTCAATTGTTTACATATCTCATAGGCTTGAAGAGCTTATGCAGATCGGAGATTTTATTACAGTGCTGCGTGATGGCCATTTAATAGCTGAATCGTCTATGGAAAATGTAGATATACCCTGGATTATTAATAAGATGGTTGGACACGATTCATTAAAATCCATAAGAAAAGAAAATAAAGAAATATCTAACGAAATAGTTTTGAAAGTAGAAAATTTAAGTCTTCCAAACCTCGGAGGCGGATTCCTGCTGGATAATATTTCTTTCTCTCTTAAAAAATGTGAAATATTGGGTATTTACGGATTAAGAGGTGCCGGCCGGACAGAAATGCTCGAATGTCTTTTTGGAGTGCATCCAGATTCTACCGGTGAAATCTATATAGATGGAGAAATAGTAAAAACAAAATTTATAGAAGGTAGAATAAAAACTGGAATCTCTTTAATACCAGAAGACAGACATCGTGAGGGAATATTCCAAAACTTATCTATAACAAGCAATATGACTATGTCAAGTCTTAAGAACTATACAAATTTCATTCATATCGATTCAAAAAATGAAAAAGATAACGTGAAAAAACAAGTCAAGGCCATGTCAATAAAATTAGCAAATATAGATAATCTGATATCATCATTAAGCGGAGGGAATCAGCAAAAAGTCATAATAGGGAAAAGCCTCTTAACCTCTCCGAAAGTACTTTTAATGGATGAGCCCACAAGAGGAATAGACGTGGCTGCAAAAACAGATATATTCAAAATAATGAATAGCCTGGCCGCAAGCGGACAGGGAATAATCCTTGTTGCTTCTGAATTAAAAGAAATAATGGCAATTTCAGATAGAATCCTTGTTTTTTCAAAAGGTAAAATTACTGGAGAATTTAACCGGGAAGAAGCAACAGAAGAAGCACTTGTAAATGCATCTACAATAGGACACGAAATTGTCCATAATTACTAATTAAGGAGTTTAACAGGAGATGGCTACTATAAAAAATTCAAAATTTAAATTATCAAGAAATATTTTATCTATAAAGATGTATTTAATAAAACTAAGAACATTGATTGCATTAATAGGTTTATTTATATTCTTTAGTATAACAGCAAGAAATTTCATGGACCCTGGGAATTTAATTACCATGACAAAACATGTCGCACTTACCGCCTTTCTTGGCATTGGTATGACATTTGTCATTATTTCTGGCGGTATTGATCTTTCCGTAGGTGCAACTGTAGGTCTTTCCGGAATGATTGCTGGAGGCTTAATTTACGAAGGGCTCATATTAACACTGCCGATGTTTGGTGTAGAGTTAACCTTCTGGTTCAACCCGATAATAGTAATTCTTATTTCATTACTTGTGGGAGTGTTTGTAGGTTTTGTAAACGGAATTATTATTACCCGCTTTCGTGTTGCACCGTTTATTGCCACCCTGGGTACACTTTATGTTGCGCGTGGATTTGCTAACATAAGATCCGGCGGAATGACTTTTCCAAGGTTGTATGGTGATCCAGCACTGGGAACAGACGGATTTTTAGTATTAGGAACTGGCAATCTTTTTGGCATACCTATATTAATATGGATAATGCTGGTTGTTTTTGCTGCAGCCGTATACATTTCCAAAAAAACACCTCTTGGAAGACATATATATGCTGTAGGCGGAAATGAAGAAGCTGCAAAATTATCCGGTGTTAGGGTAAAAAAGGTTAGGATGTTTGTTTACATGTTTGCGGGTTTCTGCTCTGCTATTGCAGGTTTAATATGGGCATCGCAACTGGGAGCGGCCACCCCCAAGGTTGGAGAAGCATTTGAATTGGATGCCATAGCAGCAGCTGTTTTAGGGGGGACTTCACTTTCCGGCGGAATCGGAACAATAGGCGGCACTCTGATTGGGGCATTTGTTATCGGCGTGCTTGGAGACGGTATGGTTATGATTGGAGTATCCTCTTTTTGGCAAATGGTTATTAAAGGAACAGTAATCGTTCTGGCCGTAATAATTGACCAGTTCCAAAGAAACGTGCAGCAAAAATCTGCTTTGAGTCAATAATAATTTTCAGGAGATGAAAATTAGCGAAATGGAATTTATTAAAGAAAAAAGAGGTAATTCATGTTAAAAGGCATACCTGAGATAATTTCTCCAGACTTATTAAAAATTTTAATGGAAATGGGGCATGGCGATGATTTGGTTATTGGTGATATTAATTTTCCAGCAGCCTCAAATGCTAAAAGATTAATTAGATGCGATGGTCACAGTGCCCCACCATTACTTGATGCTATATTAAAGTTTTTTCCATTAGACACATTTGTTGAAAAACCGGTTACATTAATGTCGGTGGTAAAAGGCACATTAGACAAAACTCCGGAGATATGGGAAGAATACAGAAATATTGTAAAAAAGCATTTTAATGCCTTTACTGATTTTGAGTATATAGACCGTTTTCAATTTTATGAAAGAGCACGTAATGCGTATTCGATAATTGCAACTTCGGAAAAAGCATTATATGGGGTTATTATCTTAAAAAAGGGAGTACTTTAAAAGGCTTGACGAAATAAATATTATTACAATAGACTTAAAAATAAAATGAAAATATTATGTTTTGGTTCACTAAATATTGATCATGTTTACAAGGTAGAACATTTTGTCAGGCCTGGTGAGACAATAAAATGTCATGAATACTTCAAAACTTACGGTGGGAAAGGATTAAATCAATCTGTCGCATTAGTTAAATCCGGTGCTAATGTATCCCATGCCGGAAAAATTGGATCTGAAGGAATATTTCTAAAAGAATATCTTGAAGAATTGAATATCAATACTAAGTATTTAGAGCTTACAGACACACCAACAGGTCACGCAATTATACAAGTGAATAAAAAAGGTGAAAACTCAATAACACTTTATAGTGGAGCAAATTCGACAATTACTACAACAGATATAGAGAATACTTTACGTGATTTCTCAAAAAATGACCATCTATTGTTACAAAATGAGATAAATAATATATCTACAATAATTAATATTGCTTATGAAATTGGCATGAAAATATTTTTTAATCCAGCACCAATAACTGGGGATATCGCTAATTACCCTCTAGAAAAAGTAAATTGCTTTATTATAAATGAAATTGAAGGAAGAGAATTAACAAATAAGAAAAAGCCAGAAGATATTCTTTTAATAATGGGAAAAAAGTTTCCAGAAGCCTTAACGGTTTTAACTCTGGGAGAAAATGGTGTAATGGCTTTATCAAAAGATAAAACATTAAAAATACCCTGCTTTAAAGTTTATGCAAAAGACACAACAGCTGCTGGTGATACCTTTACCGGATACTTATTATCAGAATTAAGCAAAAATAAACCGCTAAAAGAATCATTAGTTTTTGCTTCAAAGGCAGCTTCAATTACTGTATCACGACAAGGAGCAGCTCAATCTATACCTTTTAGAGATGAAATAAAGATCTAAATAAATTACTTTTAAAAGATAAAAATGCTGGGATCCTTCTATTTTTAAATTTTTTTGATATGATGCAGGTGTGTTTACATCTGCAGTTATATCTTCTAAAAATAATTGTTAAAAAGACTGATTTTTCAAGAGCTTGGATTAAGGAAATTATTCCTTTTTATTTATTTTCACTCTGTAATTTGTACATTGAATAAAATCTTGTTCCCTCGTTTTTTATTAACTCATTATATTTCCCGTTTTCAATAATTTGTCCTTTATCGAAGACAATAATGTTATCTGAATTTGATAATGTACTTATTCTATGAGCAACAATAAATATTGTTTTATCTTTTATATATTCACTTAATAATTGGTCGAGTATTCTTTTTTCGGTATTACTGTCTAAAGCAGAAGTTGCTTCGTCTAAAAGCAGTATTGGTGCATCTTTGCAGATTGCTCTTGCAATCCCTACTCTTTGCCGTTCTCCTCCGGAAAGGGTATAACCTTTTTCTTCCAGTAAGGTGTCATCACCATTCGGAAGCCTTTTTATTATTTCTTCAAGGCAGGCAATTTTAAATGATTTGTTATAAAGTTCCGGAGAGACCTCGCGCATTAAAGTTATATTTTCTTTTAAAGAAAGATTAAATGATAGGAATAATTATAATCTGCGTCAAGGATTTTTCTGACAGAGTCATCTTGAAACAGAAAAAAATCACAGAAATTGTATCTACAACTACAGAATAGAGAAAAAACAGGTGGAATCTTATGTAAATCGTTATAAGCCAGAGTCAAAATTCAGCCATTCCCTTTATAACAGACAGACTTATCACTGTAAGATAAAAACAGAGGAAAAAAAATAAATCAAAATCAAGTAGTGCAAGACTGGGTAATTACAGGAGGCGCCCAATGTACATGGATTGTACAGGTGCCGCGGAGTGCATGGATGCACGAGAGCGGCCTTCCTTTGTTTATGAGATATTGAATTATCCTATCTATCTGTTCCGGATCAATAATGAAAGCTACTATTTGCATATCCGATCCACACTTTTCACAAATAAGAGGCAGGCTTCCACCATCTACCGACTTTTCGTCATCCATGACTCAGTCGGTATTTGTCCATCCCTGAACATCACAGGTTCCGCCTGCATTTGGACATCGCCGATTCTCACCATCCCTGGTTCCATCGGCATTCAACCCTTCCATGGGTATCCCTGTCCGGCAGATTTATTCCATATATTTTGTTTATCAACCTTGGGTAATATTAAATTTTCAACAATAAATAATTCAGCAAAGCAATTATTAAAAGCTTTGGATTTGATAAGGAAATTAATTGATCAAAATATAAAAAAGATGGCAGATTCAACTAACAATATATGCCTAATAGACTCTCGTCCACACAAAATAAGTATCCCATTCGACCAATGAAGAGTCTCCACCGCTAACGTCCCAGTAAGAAGATCGCCTATTTATGTAACTTTTGCCTAAGTATTCCGAATCTTCGCAGCCGCCTTTGGATACCACAAAACAACGGTGACGAAATCCCGGTACAAATTCATTAGAAAATGGCATAACAGCTCCTGAGTCATTTCCATTGGCATCCATCGGTAGCCAGCCGATTTTAGGCACATAAAATTCAATCCACCTGTGGTACACATTATCTATATATCCCGGGCTATTATATCTTAAACCCGATGATGAGCCGACAAGTCGCACCGGATAACCATTCAGCCTGAACATTGCTGCCATAACAAAACTGTATTCGGAACACGAACCCAATCCACTATTTAATACCGCATCAGCATTGTCCCAGGTACTATCCTTATTATATTCCAGCCTGGTAAAAATCTCATCCCTGATGGTCCGTGCAAAAATAATAGGATTATTTTGATTTGCAGAAAGGCTTAAAGCAAGATTTGTCACTGTACTTGTGTCCATGGCCAGGTATTCAAATGTGTCTGTTCTATATAAATCCGTGCTTCCTGTAGGGGCAGACCAGGAATTAGATACAAATGATTCCGTTAAAGAAAATGATACCGCCCAGAGTACTACCTGCACCTCATAACCAATTGAAATGCTTTGTCCAGCTAAAAGAGAATCAACTGAAAATACAACAATTTCCTGCCCGTACATATCGATCTGGATTTCATGAGAGGCGCCAAAATAACTTATGGATTCAATTGTCTGATGTATAGAACTCACTGGATGTGCCGCTTTCACCTGTATATTACTCATGCCTGTAGTGGGATTATTATTGGTAATATCCATTACATAGCTGATTGTATCGGTTTCCGGTTCTGATCGGGTAATATAACCATTTACTACTTGAATGAAGTAAGGATTTATAGTCGGACTGACATCATCAATCATGTATAATACATCTTCATAAATACCAATAGCATTCTGGTTATTTTCCGTTAATTGTGCCTGTCTGATTAATTGGCCGTTATTCTGATTCAATAAATACAAAGTATCATGATACCGGTCTACAATCCAGAAACCGTCTGATGTTAGAGTAATTGCCCCAGGATTTGAGTTTTCCGGAAGATCGGTAAAAATAGAATAACTTCCTTCTGCAGGATTATAAATATATACCGAAGGGTCCTGATAACAAACAATATAATACAAGTTATCTTTTATAAAGATTCCCCGCATACTGGCAGGTAATCCTGGTTTAATCCTGGGTGAAATAAAGGTATCTGTTGTTACATCAATCTGGTAGATATATGAACTGGATATTATATTCAAAATGTTTCCATCTATGGCAATATCCACATTATAAATACTGGTATAGCCGGTAATGGTTTGCAAATCCAGAATTCTATCTAATGTATTTGTCTGTGCATTCATTATTATTATAGAAGAAGAATCCGCATGATAATCACAAATATAGACATATGTATTATCGAAGCAGATCCCGCAATAGTCATGAGTATCAACATAACCTGATATGTTAATTGACTCTGGTACAGATGGACTGACAAATTCATGCGGAAGGGGATATTCATCAGACCAGATTTCATCAATTGGTACATCTGGTGGTTCTATTCCCGGCTCATCCGCAAACGTAGACACGCTAAATAAGATTATCGATATTACTATCAGTTTTATTATATCTCACCTCTGTCTTAGTATAGCAGATATGCTGCCAATATTAATATGAAGGTAATTGCTGCCTCCGGAAAAGACCTAAATAATCTAAATGCCGTATTAAGAGAGCAGCAACTTTACAGGAACAACTATAGGGTCGGAATAAAATTTATACAGAAAGGCATAAAATTATAAGTTATTTTCTTCCTGGGCTTTTCTGTTTTTATTAAATGTATAAGTAATAGTTACTGATGCAAGAAACATGTAGGTATTTAGGCCGTGTACAGGCAGTATCCCTCCTAATAATCCTAAAAGGCCAATAGAATAAAAGTCTATCAACAATAGAGGCAGAAATCGAGAATTAAAAGCTGAAGAAGCAAGGCCAAGAGGGCGTGAAAGTGATCCAATCAAAATTAGTATCAATCTCACAGATATTGATACTTACTTTATTGCATCAACAATATAATTTATTTCTTCTTCTGTAGTCCACATTCCTAAACTAAAACGCACTGCAGCAAAAGCAGTTTCTTTTGCTATACCCATTGCTGTAAGGACAGCAGATGGTTCTTTAGAATTGGCATGGCAGGCAGAGCCGGTTGATGCAGCAAGTTCAGGTATTTTTTGTAATAACTCATGACTGTCTATTTTATTAAACGAAACATTTAATGTATTCGGCAATCTATCTTCAGGATGGCCATTTAACTTTATTTCTATACCTATATTTTTTAATTTATCATAAAATAGATTGCGAAGTTTTTTAATTCGCTTAGAATTTTGTAATAGATCCTTTTTTAAGATCTCGCACGCTTTACCCAATCCTGCTATTCCAATAACATTTTCGGTTCCGGCTCTTCTGCCGTTTTCATGGCCGGCTCCTAATATAAAAGGTTCCAAAATTGTATCTTTCTTAATATAAAGCGCCCCGACACCTTTTGGAGCATAAAGTTTATGGCCTGCGATAGTTAGGAAATCTACTCCAAGTGTATTTACATTAACAGGTATTTTACCAATTGATTGAGCAGCATCCGTATGAAATAACACATTTTTCTTTTTTGCAATTTTTGCTATTTCTTGTATAGGCTGAATAGTTCCTACTTCATTATTGGCATGCATAATGGTAATTAAAATAGTCGATTTTTTTATTGATTTTTCTACATCCTCCGGAGCTACTTTGCCATATTTATCTACAGGAAGATAACTTATTTCAAAACCCATTTTTTCTAAATACCGGCAGGGTTTAATAATTGCAGGATGTTCAATTTGTGATGTAATAATATGATTTCCCTTTGTTCTGAATGATTCAGCTACTATACGTATTACATGATTATTCGATTCCGTACCACCGCTTGTAAAGATTATTTCGGGAGGAGAACAATTAATAAGAGATGAAACCTGTTCCCTTGCTTCTTTTACACCTTCTTTTGCTTTAATACCAAACCAATGACTGCTTGAAGGGTTTCCAAAGTTAATTTCCATATATTTTTTCATTTCTTTTATAACAATTGGATGAATTGGGGTAGTAGCATTATAATCTAAATAAATTTTATTCATTTAATTTTCCTATTATTTTAAAATATTAATAGTTTATCACTTTGTTTAATAAGATCGTATAAATCTTTCATAGTAGAAATGGGACAAAGATTTGATCCATCCTTTTCCCTGAGATTTAAACAAGTACCGCATGCCAATATTTCCCCGCCATTATCTACAAGCTTTTGAGCTAATTCTATTATATTATATTTCTCATCAGATAAACTTTCATATTCCACGCCTTTTGCAAGTAGAAATATTTTAACTTCATCTTTTTCATCTATGGCTAAATTAGCAATACGCAAAACATTCCACACAATTTCTTTATCATTTGAATAAATGATAATTCCTAATTTCATATATATCCTAATTTTTATTTTAAAACCATTTCCAAAACCACCATTTTTCGAACAGAACCTTTACAAGGTGCCACTTTCTGGATGGTTTTTTTAAATTTACTACTGGATTTGGTTCGGCATAAAAGTTTCCACTGGCATATCCGGCCCGGCCGTCTCCTAGTTCTATAAAACAACCTCCCTTTCCATCAAATTCTTTTTTTATAGAAGAATCTTTTATCTCTGCAGCTATGTTATGCGCTACAACATCAGCTTGAAAATGAGCAAAAACACCTGCTTTAGGTAGAGGTTTTCCTACCGGAAGAGTAATTTTAACGACATCACCGAGGGCATAAACTTTCTTAATATCTGTCTCCAGTGTTTTGTTATTCACTTTAACCCAGCCACTTTTTCCTAACACTGGAGAACCATTAAGAACTTCTGGTATTCCATGAGGAGGAATGCCAATTAAAAGGTCATAAGAAATATTTTCTATATCCTTAAAAATTATTTCTTTTTTACCTGTATCAATTTTCAAAGTTTGGTGTTCCGGAGTAAAACGAATACCTCTGCTTTGAAGTAGAGAAACGACCATATTCCCAACTTCAGGACCTGCAACACCCATAGGTAATGGGTTTGGAGTTACTACCTCAATATCTACATCTTTTCGTTTTTTCTTAAAATATTCAGAAAGAAGAAGTGCTGTTTCATGTGGAGCCGCAGGACATTTGAAGGGCTTTGAGGAAATTAAAACAACAATTTTTTTGCCATTAAAATCCTCGATTTCTTTTTTTATTTTTTCTACTCCATCTAAAGTATATAGATTATATGCGCCTTCAGTGAATCCTTTTAATCTATTTGGAAAAAGGCTGGCTCCCATTGCTATGACAAGATAATCATATGCAATTTCTTCTCCAGAAGTAAATACTGTTTTTTCTTCATAGTTTATTTTTAAAACTTCAGCATTAATAAATTTAATTCCTTTCTTTTGCAGAAGTGAAAGTGGTTTCTGTATTTGTTTTTTATCCCTCCAGCTAACTAATAACCAGAGTAAAGATGGTAAGTAGAGATGATTTTTTTCTTTATCTATAAGAATAATCTCATTATTCTTACCAAGTTGTTTACGTAACTTATTGGCAACAACCAATCCACCTGTCCCACCTCCAATAATCACAATCTTTTTATTCACAAGTTTCTCTCCTTATTATTCCTTTGTTGATTTTGAATTTCTTTTTCAAGAGGATCTTTAAATTTTAAATTCAATATCTAATCTTCAATTGCTGTCAGATATTAAGAGATCCAATTTCCAGAGAATATATTCATCCGATCTTCTTCACTTCCTTCCTATTTATTATTTCAATAAATTCGTAAACGATAATTCCTGAATCTTTTACTTCCATCTTAACCCGGTATTCATCTACCATGTTATTTAAAACTTCCTCAGCTTGTTTAAGGGATAAACCGGTTGCCAGGACAACATCAGTGACTGTTAATACACCTTTGTTATCGAGAGCCAAATTCATTATTTTTCCATGGAAAGATTCAGGATCCGTATTTGATGCCTTTGATACAGACTTTCCAGGATCTTTTTTCTTGAGGGTTATTAAACCTCTTTTTAATTTTATAACAAAAAATATTGCTGCCGGGATGATTAACATCAAGATAATTCCGAAGAACATTCCAAATCCGCCGAACATAAAATTCATCATTTCTATTACCTCCTTTACAGATAACCGATAGATCTCCCTTGTATGGGGGTCCTATTGGTTGCCTTCCAGCCTAATCATGAAACTCTTTCATGTCTATAAAATCTCCATGCCAGGAGTGATACAAAATTTGTCCATTGTGGCCGTTTACACTCAACATTCCATATATCTTGTTTTCCTTTAAAACGTGGATGGTGTAGTAGCCGTAGAATATATCTGCATCCTCTGTTACTTTCGTACCGGATAGTTGATTGTTAAGAAATTGCTGGGCAAAATCTAAAGCCTGATCTGAGCTAATAGGCATATCTGCTATCGGTATCTTTTGATTGTAATCATACTCACCAGGTCCCATCATTCCAGGTCCCATCATTCCAGGTCCCATCATTCCAGGTCCCATCATTCCAGGTCCCATCATTCCAGGTCCCATCATTCCATGTCCCATCATTCCATGTCCCATCATTCCAGGTCCCATCATTCCAGATCCCATCATTCCAGGCCCCATCATTCCAGGTCCCATCATTCCAGATCCCATCATTCCAGGCCCCATCATTCCAGGCCCCATCATTCCAGATCCCATCATTCCAGATCCCATCATATGGCCGTATTTTGTATTCCACATCATATTTGGGCCCGGCTCAGGATAAACAGATCCCGTATATCGATCCATCAGAAGTTCAAAGGCATGTATGCCTGTGCTCTTTTCCTCCACCTCGGCGTAAAAATTATAGGAGAACTCCATAATCTCAGCCAGAGCAAGATCTGAATTTCCCAATGAACTCAAATACTTTTCAGCAATTTCTACCGCCTGATCTATTGTTATAGGTTCGGTGTTCGTTTTATATTCAGGACTCCATGTACCTCCCCAGCCATTCATCATTCCAGAGCCCGTCATGCATTGGGAAGATATGATAACAACTAAAACAGCTCCTATCATAATTGCCATTTTCCTTTTCATTTCTATTACCTCCTTCTATTCACGCTATACTTTTTGATTTGGAATATTCGAGCTTATTGCCTTCTAATTTCCATTCCACCACACTTTGAGGTATACGGTATGCAGTAATACCGTTTTTATGTAATATATTCAAAGCGTTTTGAGAGAGTACGCAATATGGCCCACGGCAATAGGCTACAATATGCTTATCCTGAGGAAGAAAGTTTATTTTTTTTTCCAGTTCTTCGATTGGCAGGGAAGTTGCCCCGGGAAAATGCCCGGCAAGATATTCCTCTTCCGGTCTTACATCCAGAAGTAAAATCTCTCCACTTTTTACCTTTCTATGAAGCTCTCGAAAACTTAATGTACTGTATTTTTCTGAAGTAAAAAATGATAATACTGCCAGCTTAATCTCTGAAATGTTCTTTTCCCCCAATTCGGAAAGGTTTTTCCACAGTGTCATACCCATAAGGCTGGCATTATAGTATACGAATCGTCCTTTTTTACAGAATATAACCAGTTTTGCTTTCTTTAATATTTGAAGATGATGAGATGTGGAAGCAATGCTCATATTCAAATTTTTTGAAAGAAACTCTACATTTTTCTCAGATTGGCAAAGAAGGTCTATAAGTTCAAGGCGCTTAGGATCAGAGATGGCTCTGGCAAGCTCGGCAAGGCCATTATAGATTATGTCTTTGAATTTTCGTTCAATCATACATTCAATTTAATATTTGAATATAATAATGTCAATAGGTTTTTAATATTTTTAGTATGTTATTTTATCATACAGGTTTGAGCTATAATCACTTTTTACTTTTAACCGGTTACATAAGCAGGTGAATAAAATGAAAACTTTAGCAGGTAAAATATTACAAATCATTATAATTATTATAGTACTGTTCTCATGTTCAAACCAACTAGGAATCAATATTGATGGACTAAAAATTGTTTACTCTTCTAAAAAAAGAGTTGAAGATCCCTATGCAACTACTCTCGACCCGCCACGTGGTTTTGCAAAAATTGTTATTTCAGGCAAATGGAGGTTATCTCCGGAATTTCAAATACATGGAGAAAATTATCACGATTTCATATTAGCATTCAAAAATATAAAGACCGGAAAACACTATAAAACAAAATTGAGTCAGTTTCTTCCTTCATTAAATACCATTCCCCCTCTCAGAAACAATACAGCAGTTAATAACGAAAATAAAAGGAATAAGTATATAATTGGAGGAGTGTTTAATGTTGATGTAGGCCTCCAGCTAGCATCTCTTCCTATTACTAGTGCTAAGTATTCAATGCATGTCGTATACGGTCCATTAACATCAAACGAAATTATTATTGATATTATAAATAAAAAGAATAATTTCAAAGAAACGGCTCAAATATGAAATTAATGCCCCTAAAAACTTGTTCAGCTTTAATATTAATATTTCTTTTTCCCGGAATGTATTTAAACAAACATATAAATAGACGACAGGTTCAAAGAGTAATTCATGATGCAGGATTAAAGACGGGAATCAAAAAGCCAGCTACACCCCATATACTTCGTCATAGTTTTGCTGCACATTTACTTGAAAACGGAACAAATATACGAATTATCCAGAGACTATTAGGCCATCGTTCTCTTGTAACCACTGCCTTATATACACATGTTGCTACAAATTATGTAAGAGAAGCTTAAAAAATACTACTCTCACACCACTAATTGGACATTTTTATTGAAAAATACTTTTCGGATATTATGCTCCTGGATGTATAATTACGATTTTCACAAGATGCTCATATAAATAATATCTAAAATCTTAGTACAATCATATACTGAGGCGCAGCTTGACAAACTGAGTAATTTAATTAAGATAAACTCAATAACTTCAACAAAAAGAGTAATAGATGAAAAATAAATATGTTTACATTATATTAATATTCTTAGTCTCTGCGTTTTTATGTAACGCGCAGGAACTAATAACAGGAGATGCTTTTTTATCACAGGTTTCTGATCATTTCCGGACAATAATGGACTATAGCGCAACAATAGAAATTAGAGATGTAGACAGCGGTGAGCTAAAGCTACAGGGAACTGTTTTTTACAAAAGACCCAACCTCCTAAGAATTAATTTTTCCGGAGGAAGGGTATTTGTATCCAATGAAGAAAGAATGCTCTACTATACACCAAGTCACTCGTTTGTATTAAAACAGACACTCAATCAAAATAGTGAGACTCCGGATGAAATAGAAGTTATAAAAGGCTTAGAATACCTGGACAGCAGCTATTCAGCATCTTTTGTAGAAAGTCTGGAAATGATGCCTTTAGATGAAGGTTCCAGTGAGATGGTATACAAATTGAATCTTTTTTCCTCATTTGCACGTTTTAAAGAAATAGAAGTATCTATAAACAGTAATATGATGATACGAAGAATTATTACAAATACAATAATAATTGATTATAAGAACATCCAGGTAAATACTAACATATTGGAGCAAAATTTTGATTATATCCCGCCGTCATCTGTAACTGTAATTGAGGATTTTCTTAACTAGACATTATATAACAGCAGCCTTAATATTAAACATTATTTCATATTAATCCGCAGAAGGCTTATTGTAGTTGTAAAGTCCTTTTTTAAATAGAACAGGGAATACATTTTGAACAGAGTCTTAATTGAATCGTTTGTTAGAAATAATATTGAGTTCTCATTCAGCCATTCCAGTGGCAGCGGCGGGCAAAATGTTAATAAGCTAAATACAAAGGTACAGGCAAAGCTTGCATTATCTAAAATTACATTCTTTACAGACGAAGAATTAAACAGAATACGAATATATCTTAAAAATAGAATAAACAGAAAAGATGAAATAATATTACAAGTACAGCAGGAGCGAAAACAGAATATTAATAAAGAAATTGCAATAAACAGAATTATAAATCTGCTAATAAATTCCTTAAAAAGAAAGAAAAAAAGAATAAAGACAAGGCCATCAAAATCTTCTATAGAACGAAGGCTCAAATTTAAGAAATTAAGAAGCATCAGGAAAAAACAGAGAAGTGAAACAGGTTAGAAATACCTATAAAAAATTGGAACTTGACAAATATACTAATATTATTATGATAGAAACAATCACCTTAAAAAGAGTTATAGATGAAAAGAAAATGTTTATTTTTAATCCTGATATTTTTTATCTCTGCAAGTTTAGTTAACGCGCAGGATACAAGCAGTGCGGATGCATTTTTCTCTCAGGTATCTGCCAATTTCGGATCTATAAGAGATTATCAGGCAAATATACAAATACGAAGCGCGAACAGCGGCAACCTCATAATGGAGGGCACTGTAATTTACAGAAGGCCTATATTCTTAAAAATTGATTTTACTGGAGGCCAGGTATTTGTTGCAAATAATGAAAAAGTTATCTGGTACATCCCAAGTTATTCATTTATTCTTGAGCAGGAACTTTATTCAAAAAGTGATTCTTCCTTACAAAGCCTTGCAAGTTCAAAAGGCTTAAATTATCTTAGAAATCATTATTCAACTTCATTTGTTAGTGGACCGGACATGACACCTCTTGATAATGGTTCCGGTGAATTAGTATATAAATTAAGGCTATTTTCCGGCGGCAGAACTATTGAAATCTCTATAAACAGCCATATGATGATAAGAAGGATTGTTACAGGTTCATATATAGTTGATTACACAAATATTCAGATTAACACAAATATAGCATCAGAACAATTCGATTATACACCGCCGTCAAATGCGAATGTGTATGAGAACTTTCTATATGAGCCAGCCAATTAAGAACATTAGCCGGTATACAAAAATTTATTATTAGTTTAGAGTATGTTTATGGAATCCTACGGAGAAAAATTAAAACAAGTAAGAATAGAAAAAAACTATTCCCTGGAGCAGGTAGCACTGGAAACACATATATCAAAACGTTTTATAGTAGCGATGGAAGAGGAGAACTCTTCTATTTTTCCCGCAGAAACGTATTTAATGGGTTTTTTAAGAAATTATTCAGATTACCTCGGACTTAATGCAGATGAGATAATCACTTTATATAAAAATATTAAGATCCAGGAACAGCCTCTTCCTATGGATGAACTCCTTTACAGCAAAAGTAATTCGGGTTCGTTTTTACTAATCCCTGCAATTATAATAGGCGTAGCTGTTCTTGTCTTTGGTGGATATTTTGTATTTAGTTATTTTACCGGCCTACAGGAAACTCAGATAGCAGAGTCAGAAAACATAGAGCAGGAAAATGATACAAATGATACAGAATACACCAGGCAGGGTGAGGATTTTTATTTCGACGGAGGCGTTTTAACCCAGCCTTTTAGAATAAACGATACGATAAATATAAGTTTTAAAAATGCCTTATATAAAATCACTATCACCGATATTGCAGAGAAAGCCACAATCTTGCTTCCGGATAAAACAATTCAGCTTAACCTTTTTGATCCGTACAACATAGATGTAAACAAAGACTCAGAATCAGATATAGAACTCGTAATAACAGATATAGATAAAATTGATAATCAGCAAAGAGTTATTATGCGTATTACAGAAATCGGTACTCTTGCAATTAATATTGAACAAAGATTGCTGGCAATGCAGGATGTGGAAAATATAGAAGACGAATTGATTACTGATGATACAAATAGATTAGATGAAGTTGCTGAAGATACAGAAAATAATGCAGAAACACCGGATGAAACAGAAAATACGGCTCCGTTATTTACGGACTCCCGAAATGGACAGGTCGTACTTAATTCTTCCAGAATAAAGACATTTACACTAAATATGAGTTTTACAGGCAACTGTTTTATTAGATACAGCATAGACGGTAATAATAGAATCGAACATTTTTATCAGAAAAATGATCCTGCACTGGTTATTGATACAGCAAGAAATTCTATATCATTATGGATTTCTAATGCCGGTGCAGTAGAAGCTGATATAGATGGAACTAAAATTGCCTTAGGAAACCAGGGCCAGGTGACTACAAAACAAATTGAATGGATTAAGAATACAGAGTCCGGAGATTATGAGCTTACAGTTATTTCTGTTGAATAATCTCTTTTTATTCTGGCAGCCGAAATACCCGGCAGTTCTACTTAAGTGCATGGGGGCTTAGAAATTAGTGCCCAGCACCAATATTAATAATTTTGGTGCTGGGAACGAAGATACTTCGGAGCTCTGCTCCGGAATTCTTCATTAAAATCAATTTTATGAACGACAATCTTACATTTACAATAATCAGCCTCGGATGTTCAAAAAACCAGGTTGATTCTGAAATTATGATTTCTTCATTAGAAGCAGAGGGAATTTCTTTTATTGAATCCTGTGATGATGCTGACATAATTATAATTAATACTTGCGGTTTTATTACAAAAGCAAAAAAAGAATCTATAGATACTACTCTTCAAACTAAAAAAACATTTCCGGAAAAAATTGTAATTATGGCAGGCTGCCTTAATCAGCGTTATAAAAGTACTTTTCAATCCTTAATGCCTGAAATAGACGGATTTTATGAAACCAAAAATCCATCAGAAATTAAACAGCTTGTAAAAAAACTTATAACAGTAAAAAAACTAAAACAAAAAACCACTTCCAGTAATAAATCTTCAGACAATATTTTTATTCCGAGAAAAAAACTACTGTCTTTCCCAAACAGTGCATATATAAAAATTGCGGACGGCTGTAATAATAACTGCTCATACTGTTCCATACCCCTGATTAAAGGCGTACTTTCCAGCAGGGACATACATTCCATAATAGAAGAGATAAAGCAGCTGCAGGATAACGGTATCTTTGAGTTTAATATTATTGCCCAGGATATAGGCTCCTTTGGAAAAGACGCAGGTCTTGAACACCTCCCTGCTCTACTCGAAAAAATCTCTTGTCTTAGCGGAGATTTCTGGATCAGGCTTCTTTATATTCACCCGGATCACTTCCCTATCCAAATACTTGAAATAATAAAAAATGACAACAGAATCCTTCCTTATTTTGATATACCATTTCAGCACGGTTCTTCTAAAATATTAAAAGCTATGGGACGTAAATCTGATGTCGAAGAAAACTTGAAGCTCATTTCCAGAATTAGACAGTTGCTTCCTCATTCTATTATCCGGTCCACTTTCTTAATAGGTTTTCCGGGTGAAGATGAAAATGATTTTAATGATTTATTGGCTTTTCAGAAAGAAGCTGATTTTGAATGGCTCGGCTCGTTTACATATTCCAGGGAAGAAGGAACAAAAGCATACAGTTTTAAGAACAGAGTTATAAAAAGCACAGCGCGGCTCCGGCAGAAGAGAATAGAAGAGGAGCAGGTAAAAATTACAGAAAAAAGGCTTTTAAGGTTTACAGGCAGGGAATTACAGGTTTTAATAGAAGAAGAAGTTCAGGGTGAGGGTCTTTACCTTGCAAGAGGATATTTTAATGCTCCCGAAGTAGACGGGCTTGTCGTTGTAAAAGCAGGTAATAACGAATTATTAAACCCGGGTGATGTGGTAAATGTAAAACTCGAGAAATTAAACGGCATAGACTTAGAAGCAATAATCATAAAAAAAAGGAGAACCAATTGGACAATTTGAATCTAATGCATCCACGGGATCAGATAATACTGATAATGCAGCGAATCTATGGATACAGCATGACAACAACATCCGGCGGCAACCTTTCTATAATAGATGAAGATAATAATATATGGATTACACCAGCATCCGTAGATAAGGGAACTTTACAGAGCAAGGACATTGTATGCGTAAAACAAGACGGTAAGATAATAGGAAATTATAAACCTTCTTCGGAATATCCATTCCATTTATCAATATATAAAGATAGACCGGATATAAAAGCTATTCTTCATGCTCATCCGCCGGCACTTGTATCTTTTAGTATTGTTCATAAAATACCAAACACAAGAATTATTCCGCAGGCCCAATATATTTGCGGTGATATAGGATATGCTAAATATCGCTTACCTGGAAGCAAAAACCTTGGAGATATTATTGCACAAATATTTAATAAAGGCTTCAATATTGTAATACTGGAAAATCATGGAATTGTAAGTTCCGGTAAAAATCTTTTTGAGGCATTTCAACGGTTTGAAACACTTGATTTCTGTGCCAGAATAATTATAAAAGGAAGTACTCTTGGAAAAATCCAGACACTTTCCAGGGATCAGTTAGATCTATCCAAACAAAATAGAAATAAATTAAACGAATTTGTTCCGGAGATTCATACAAGTAAAGAAAAAGAAATTAGAAATATAATATGCATAATGATTCAGAGAAGCTACAAACAAAAACTAATAACCAGTACAGAAGGTACTTTTTCCTGCAGAATAAATGAGAATAGTTTTGTTATAACTCCCTACGGAAAAGACAGAAAATACCTGGAAATCGAAGATCTTGTTTTAATAAAAGATGATAAAAGAGAATCCGGTAAAAATCCAAGCCGCTCTGTACTTTTACATAAAATGATCTATAAAAAACAGCCGGAAATTAATGCTGTAATAATTGCCCATCCTCCTAATATTATGGCTTTTGGTATATCGGGGACTGAGTTTAATACAAGAACAATTCCGGAAAGCTATGTTGTATTAAGAGATATAAAAGTATTTCCATATGGAACGCAATTTTTAAATATAGATAAAGTATCAGCAGTACTCGGACCAAAGAATCCAGTCATAATTTTTGAAAATGATTGTGTAATAACATGCGGAAGGGATT
>SDBV01003830.1_pt1 | contig 21881 bp, 16 predicted proteins | sample 2277081 | NCBI WGS metagenome assembly SDBV01 (sample SAMN10402039, study PRJNA504765) | marine sediment metagenome | isolation source: marine sediment core GS10_PC15, 223 cmbsf | place: Arctic Ocean: Southern Knipovich Ridge | collected 2010 | reverse complement strand
AATGATATAAACCAGTGGGAACTTTATGACCTGCAGGAAGATCCGAAAGAGGTCCATAATCTTTATGGCGAAAAGGGTTACGAGGATCTGACCAATACACTTTTTAAGCAATTGGTTACTTTACAAAAACAATACAATGATACTACGGCTGTAGATGTTAATCTTAATTAATCGTTATGTGAGCTTCATCCCTATGTGAACTTAATAAAAAACGCAGCAATGATAGCCTTTTATGGCATCATGTCCCGGAATTATCAGCGAAAGCAAATTCTTGTACTTAAACCGGAATAGACTTGGTATAAACAGCATTGGCGATAAACAGGTCTTGAACAGCGATACCTACACTTTTGAACAGGGTAATCTCATCTGCGGACTGGCGTCCATCGCACTGGTCATTGATCAGATCACCAATTTCATCTCTGACAAACGTCCTTGAAATATAATCTTCAGTGATGGGTTTAATCAGATCACCTGTCTCCTTTAACGCAGCTTCCCTGGAATCTATATATAGTCTACTGGCTTTCACAATCAAGGGACTAATCTCCTGCATGTGAGGCTTAAATGAACCAATTGCATTGATATGAACTCCCTTTGATATCTCATCCAACGAAAACAAAGGATTTTCTGAACTCGTAGCTGTGCAGATAACATCAGCCTTCTTCAGGTTCCCCATATCCTCCTCAATACTCACAGTTAACTTTAGTTTATCCTGAGACATCTCTTTGAGTCTCATTGCTGAATGTGGATTTAAATCATACAACATTGCACGTTTGATCGGACGGACTTTACAAACTGCCTCAAGCTGGGTGACTCCCTGAGCCCCACACCCAAAAATTGCTACGGTTTCTGCATCTTTTCGAGCAAGATACTTCGTCGCTATCCCACTGGCAGCACCCGTTCGTAAAGCTGTTAAATATGTCCCGTCAACTATAGACAGAAACTCTCCAGAACAAGAATCTATTAATAAAACAATGCCCAGAATAGTAGGAATACCTGGCTGCATATCACCCTGCTTCTGGGTCAGTATCTTCACAGCAATCCGATCCAGATCTTCACTGTGGACCGGCTTAAAGAACAGATCCAGAGCTAGCCCTGATAATTCAGAGATATAACGCTGTGGAACATGACTTTTACCTCTCGAGAAACTTGCAAAAGCAGCCTCCATAAGCTGAATGGCATCTTCCATTGATATCATATTCTTGATATCCTGAGAATCAAATAGTTTAATATCTCGAAAGGAAATACCAAAAAAGTTTGCTGTAACCGTACCAAGGGTTAAATCATGCACTTTTTTCTCCATTAGTAAAATGTAATAGTCCCAGATGTAGGATTTTTCTTAAATGTAATGATCCTTCCCCATGGATTTAAATATTAATTTAACCTAATTGTATATCATTTAGCCTACATATGAGAAATGAGGAAATGAGGAAACGAGACAAATAAGAAATAAAGTGATGCAAAATGGGGTGATCAAAATAGTTACGAGGAATAAGCAAACTGCTTTTTGTATTCATTGGGTGTTAATCCAACGACTCTGCGGAAATGGCGATGAAAATTAGAAATATTGTTATATCCACTTGAATAACATGAATCAGATACACTATTTGCGTCATCCTGTAACATCTTACAGGCCTTATTTACCCTGACCTCAATGAGAAAGCTACAAAACGATTTCTGGGTATGTTTTTTAAAGTATCTGCAAAAAGCGTTAGGGGTCATATAGATGAGCGATGAGATGATGTCCAGTGTTATCTTCTTATCATAATTTGACATCACATAATCAAATACCTTGTTCAGATTTTTTCGTTGTGAGGGATCCATCTGGACAGGTCTCATCAGTGTTAATTTTTCAGCCTTTGGACTGGATGCAAACTGATCAATGATCTGCAACAGGATAAGCAGACGTGCAAATCCTTTGGAATCCCCTATGCTTTCCATCAGAAAACCAATATCCTGCCGGGAAGCACCCTTGAATCTTAACCCATAACCAGAATCATCCACTAATTTCTTCACCATATGGGCTTCTGGAATGTTTTTAAAAATACCCTGAAGTGTTTGCATTGAAAAAAAGACAGATATTGCACGAACTCCATAATTGCTTACAGACTTCCCCATTTGATAACTTCTTAACACATGCGGCAGATTCTCACCCATAAAAAAAAGATCGCCCGCGTGGTAATCAACCAGACTGGTACCCATAAAGGCAATACCACTACCAGAAAGAATTAAGGTAAGCTGACACTCTTCATGATAGTGAAAAGGTTCGTAAAATTTTGGTTGATTCCAAAATTCTACCCGTACCGTCTCCTCTTCCTGCCTGGGAACCTTAAAATATACCGGATCCATAATTACCTTTATTCTTTTAAAAGAATCTTATAAAGACCTGAACAGATAAAAATCTCTGATATTTAGCAAAAATAGATTACAGTTAAACATCCTTTAAACAATATTTTAACTTATATGTGTACTATATTACCCATTTTCAAAAAAAGCCAGATAAATCAGCAAGATGTAAATTATTTATTATTTACGGTAACTCCCTAATGAATCAATACATAACGCAACAATCTGCTGACTAATTTTCGTAAAAATCAAAATTACAAAATTTTTATTAGTCAATTCAGAGATTTACGAAGATCAAAATAATATATATTCAACATGAATAAGAAACAATTCAGAGCTATCTAAAAAATGCACGCTGCAATAGATAGATTTCTACTTATAATGCATTTCTTGTCTATAAGTATTAATTTCACAACAATCACATGATCTCCAACCTCAGGTTATTGATTTTAGCTCTCTTGTCTGTTCCTCTGACAAACTCAGGACAACAACCTTGTTCTCCCCTGGTAGCATCGTTTGAACAGTACCAGGTACTAAAGGAGAAAACCACATTTCAACTGGACTGGATTTCCCTGGGGCCAACTGTTAATTCGGCCAGGGCAGAAGCCATACAGCTTGACCCGGGACATCCTGGCACCATCTACGTCGCTTTTGGATCGGGCAATTTATGGAAGACCGTGAATCATGGCATCACATGGAAACCAATCTTTGAGAACATGCCTTCCCTGGGGATCGGAGACATTGCCATGGCTCCATCCAACAGCAACATTTTATATGTGGGCACTGGTGAAAGTTTAAAAAAGGCCAGAAATTTCACAATGCCCGGAACTGGCGTATACCGCTCCGGGGACGCTGGTGAATCTTGGGAACATGTGGGTCTTAATGATTCATGGCACATTGGCGAAATAGCTATCCATCCCACCAATCCGGATATCGTAATTGCATGTGTGCTTGGGCATTTCTGGACAAAAAATAAAAACCGGGGCATTTACAGAACCATGGATGGAGGGAAAACATGGGAGCATGTACTCTATCTGAATGACCAAACAGGCGCAAATGATGTTGTCTTTTCCCCCTCAAATCCAAATATTATTTACGCCACTACCTGGGAGAACCATCCAGGGGTCAGTGGAAAAAACAGTGGTATTTACAGAAGTACAGATGGAGGAAAAACTTGGGAGCCTTCGCAAAACGGTCTGCCTTCAGGCCCTGAGGTTGGAAGGATGGGCATTGCTGTTTCTTACAGCAATCCGGAAAAAGCCTATGTATTGATAGACAACAGGGGAAATAAACCTTCGACCGAAGTATACAAAACAGAAAACGGCGGGTTGCTCTGGAAGCGAACCCACGTTGATGATCTAGATTTATTTTCAGTCATAGGTTGGTATTTCACCGATATTTATGTGAGCCCTGAAAATGATGAGGAAATATTCGCTCTTGGTGTCAGAATGGGGCATAGTACCGATGGAGGTAAAACATTTTCTCTCATTGGTGGAGCTGTTTCTCACATTAATCCAAGCGCGGCGCAGGGAATGCATCTTGACCACTGCGAATTATGGATCCACCCTGAAAATCCGAATCACATTGCTCTTGGGAATGATGGTGGACTCTACATCAGCTATGATAAGGGAGAGACCTGGATGCATTACAACAACATCCCGGCCGGAGAATTTTATGACATCACACTGGACTCCCAGAAACCTTATGTCATTTATGGAGGTGTTCAGGATGATGCCACTGTATTTGGCCCTTCCCTGGAATGGAATTCTGCTTTTCCGGATCCATGGAAGTATCTCTGGATCGACGCATGGAATGGGGGAGACGGATGTGTAACCCAGGTAGACCCTGATGATCCAAATACAGTATATTTCAGCAGTCAGAAAGGAGCAGCCAGGAGATGGAACAGAGCCACAGACAGCTCAGTCTCTATCAGACCAGCATTGCCGGAGGGCGTGAACGATACCCTCAGATTTAATTTTGTTACCCCCTATTTTATCTCACCACACCATTCAAAAACACTGTATCATGGCGGGAATTATATTTTTAAAAGCACTGATCGCGGAGATCACTGGGAGCTGATCAGCCAGGACCTTTCCATATCGTCCCGGCCTGAAAAAAGGGCGCTTGCTACCGGTGCGCTAGCCGAGTCTCCCATTGAAAAGGGAGTTCTTTACGCAGGAACTGATCACGGGGCTTTCTGGGTATCCAATGATGATGGAGGGACCTGGCAGGAACGTTCTGACGGGATCCCCAATCACTACATCAGGAGTATTTGTCCCTCCCGCTTCCAGAAGGGAAGGGTATATATGGCCATGACGGGACTCAATTATGATAATCTTGAAAATTCTTTATATCAGTCAGAGGATCATGGAAAACATTGGAAACTAATGAGTGCAAACCTCCCGGACGAACCTGCAAATGTGATTCTGGAAGATCCAACCAATGAAAACATCCTCTATGCCGGATTACACCGGGGGGTATACATTTCAACAGACCGGGGCGTCAGCTGGTCTTACCTGGGCAGGCAAATGCCAGCCACCAGTATTGCTGATCTGGAAATCCATCATCCATCCATGGACCTCATTGCAGCTACGCACGGACGTGGCATCTACAAGATGAATGTAAAACCCATTCAAGAAAAATACCGGTATCTTTCAAAAGCAAATGAGACCATTCTCTTTGAGATCCCTGTGGCACATCGCCCCTGGCATAATGACACACATAAAGAGCCTAATTACAGAACAGTAAAAAAAACAGCCATTACCTACTGGCTTCCAAAAGCGCAGCAGGTACGTCTGGAAATACACAATGAAAAGAAGAAACTGATATGGTCAGATGAGATAGAAGGAACTGCAGGATTCAATCAGTTTCGCTGGGACCTGGTATACCAGCGTGAGGATAGCAATCGCCCCTATTTTATCCACCATGAGAAGTTCCTTGAGACTGGAATTTATCAGATAACCCTTAAGACAGCGGAGGCCACATACCACAGAGAACTTGTTGTAAGAGAGGGGAAATCCCCCAACCTACCTACTTCTGTTATTTCCAATCCATATCCATGGAACCTTCACCACCCGCAAGCTTCAATTAGGATGAACCGGTAATTCTTTTGCTTTTTCATTTCAAAAACCTGATTGTGCCAGTGATGCCTTCGTTTCTCATTTCTCTCCATAACGCAACCATCTCCTTTTCCAGGGAGTTTACCATCTCAGGCTCTTGTTTTGAAAGGTCATGCATCTGGACTGGATCATGAACCATATCATATAACTCAAATTCTGCAGGATCAGAAGTGAGCATCCATCTCTTCAGGTCAATCGAATCGGGTTTTTCCGGAAACCAACCGACGAGTGTGTAGCCATCTTTTCTCATGGCCATCTGTGGCATGCGAAAATATGTGTCTCCATGGTGTGGATAAAACCATATGGAGGGGAGATCCCGCTTCACCTCCTTTTTCAGGAAGGCGTTGAAAGCATCAATACCATCAATTGCCCGATCAGAAGGAATAGGAGCATCAACCAAATTACAAATTGTGGGGAGAAAATCGGTACCATTGAAAAGTATATCACTGACCGAGCCTTCAGGAATTACCCCGGGTAGCCTGGCAATTCCAGGAACCCTGTGGCCTCCTTCATACGGAAATCTCTTCATGCCCCTGAATTTCCCTGGAGTGCCAAAACACTTATCCCGGATCGGATCCTCCCACTGCCCCAGCGATTCTTCAAAAGTAACGGGCGTTTCCGGTCCGTTGTCACTCGTAAATATTACCAGGGTATTCTCCTTCAGTCCAAGCCGGTCAAGGGTGTTTGTTAGTCGTCCAAAAGCATTGTCAAGCTGGCTAACAGTACCGTAATACTCCTTTTTGTATGCCGATATATCTCTTTCAGGACGTGACACCCTCCCGTATTCAACCCCTTTTTCCAGTCGATCGGTCTCCGCATTATCGTACATCTGACTGTATTCAACAGGCGGTTCGATAGGTGTGTGAGGTTCATGAGAAGCCACATACATAAAAAAAGGTTTCTCCTTGTCTCTCCTATTCTCAAGCCATTCACAGGCTTCATCAACTATTACATCACAATACCATCCATCGACTTCACCCACCGGTTCTCCATTCCGGATGAATTTTTTTGCATGACCAGGACCCTCAAATGCATTGACAGTTGTTCCCAGCCAGTAATCGAATCCCTGGTCTCCAGGTCCGGGTTGATCCCTTCTGTCCTTCTCAAGGGATGAAAGATGCCATTTTCCCCAGAAAGAGGTCTCATAACCTTTATCCTGCAGGATCTCAGCGATGGTAATCTCCTCTCCCCGAAGGTGAGTCCCCCCACCCTGGATATAGAAAAACCCGCTCCGGTAGGGATTTCTGCCCGTTAGTAACGCAGATCTGGAGGGAGAGCAGACCGTGCCTCCGGAGTGGCAGTCTGTCATTCTTACCCCTTCAGCAGCAAACTGGTCTATGTTCGGGGTCTGTATGATCGGATTCCCATAACAACCCAGATCTCCATACCCAAGGTCATCTGCCAGGAAAATGATAATATTGGGATAGACTGTATCTTTAACACAGCCAGTCATTGTGAACGTTACGAACACAAAAACCAGTAGAAGGTTTCTCATTTTATCGCTTAATAAGTGTATATACACCCCCTTTTGTGGTATTAAATGAAAATGATCCATCATTAAAAGATTTCAGACGAATATTTTTCCCATCTCTCAACACCCTGATTCTTCCCCCCGCATCGATGCGGCATGGATTGCCATACTTTGACAAAATTTCCACATCGGTGATCTCATGATCCGTCCAATTCATCAGTAACTCAAATCCACCACGGGCACATACTCCGTCAAAGGCTCCTTCACTCCATTCATCGGGGAGAGCAGGCAACAGATCGATCACTCCTTCGTGCGATTGAATCAGCATCTCTGTGATACCAGCCGCTACACCCTGGGTCCCGTCAATCTGCAAAGGGGTAAAACATTTGGCAAACAGCTGGGGATAGCTTTGTTCACCGATGTAGCCTTTGAAAATCTGACTGGCCCTGTTGCCATCATATAATCTGGCCCAGAGCGCCATTTTCCATCCCCTTGAGAATCCAGTCCCACCGTCACCTCTCTGCTCAAGCACAGCTTTGCAACCGTTGATAAACCGGGGTGTCCTTTTCGCGGAAATTACATTTCCCGGATACAATCCGTACATATGGGAAAAATGCCGGTGCTTATCCTCCAGTTGCTCCAGATCCTCCGTCCATTCCTGCAGGGTTCCGTCTTTTCCAATCTGAGGCGGTGCAAGCATGCTCCTGGCTTCTGCAACGTTGGCGGCAAATGTCTGATCCAGACCCAGTATATTTTCGGTTTCGATGTAATATCCAAACAGATCGGTTAAGATCTGTATATCGATAGAGGATCCGTAGCAAATGGTTGTAAAATAGTATGTACCCGTTACCTCATCGAAGAAATATCGATAACCTGGCCCTTTGGGTGGATTTTCAGGAGAGGTGGAAGGGTTGGTAACCAGGTATTTACTATCGGGATGCTCCACCAGGAAATCCATAAAAAACCTGACCGATCCTTTGATTACCGGATAGATTTCTTTCAGATATTCTTCATCCGGATTGAAAAGGTAGTGTTCATATAATTGAGTCGTTAGCCAGGCACCACCGGTTGTAAAAGTTCCCCAGGTTGGTCCATCCATAGGAGCAGCGACCCTCCAAAGATCAGTATTTTGGTGAAATACCCAACCTCTGGCTCCATAATGCGCTTTTGCAACCTTTGAACCCTGATCTGTCAATTCCCTGACCAGCGTGATCAGCGGTTCCGCACAATCGGATAGATTTCCCGTCTCAACAGGCCAGTAATTCATCTCCAGGTTGATATTGGTGGTATATTTTGAATCCCACATTGGATTCATGTCTTGATTCCAGATCCCCTGCAGGTTGGCAGCTTCTGTTCCGGGTCTGGATGAAGAGATCAGCAGGTATCGGGCAAAATTATAACAGAGCGATGCCAGGTTCGGGTCGGGATAGTTCTCAAATCCGGACATCCTCCTGTCTGTTGGAAGATACGAGTTATCTGTCCTGGGCAGTTCCAGCGAGACCCTGTCATAAAATGATTGATAATCATGGATGGCTGCAGCAAACATATCATGAATGGATTTCCCTCTGAGCTGATCCAGGTAGTCCTGTATGCGTGCTTCCTGATCTCCGCTCACATCCTTATAATCAACAAAATTTGTAGCTGCGACAATATATAACGTCACTGCATCAGCTTTTTCAATGGTCAGGTTAACATCATCCACATGCATCGTTCCTCCTTCGGGCAGGGCTTTAAGTTGCACTTTGTATCTCAATGCACCCTCTACTCCCATGTAATCGGCAGATTTTCCATTGATCATCAGACCATCATGGCCCACACCATCCATCCTGAAGTAGTCGGTCGCATAGTTTGAGTGTGCCTGGTTCCTGCAACCCCGGAGTTGGGCCCTGAGGGATATGCTACCCGGTTTGCTGGCCGTTAACCGAACAAGGATCACCTGGTCAGGAGTTGAAGAAAGAACTTCCCTTCGGTAGGTGATGCCATTGGCTGTATACTCCACACAGGTGACACCGGTTTCAAGATCAAGCCACCGCTTATAACCTGTTACCTCCTCCTGGTTTTCGAAAAAGAGATGCAGGTTGGCCAGGGACTGGTACTTTTGCTGCTCCACCGGATACCCCATCAGGTGACGGCCGAACAATTTATGGGCTTTCAATGGCTCTCCCTCAAAAATGTATTTTTGAATATCGGGTAAAACTTCAGCACCTCCTTCGACAACTGTTGAATAGGGGCCGCCCGACCAATAGGTCTCTTCATTCAACTGAATGCGTTCCTCACCATATTTACCGAATACCATGGCACCCAGTCTGCCGTTCCCTACCGGCAGGGCCTCTTCCCACTTTTCAGCAGGGGCTTCATACCAGAGAAGGGTAGCAGGATTGAAATCTTTTTTATCGATACTCGCGACGATGTCTGATTCCTGGCCATTAACGTGCATCGCAATGCCTATACACAATGAGAATAAGATGAATGTTGCACACTTCATAATGGATTTTTTTTAATTGCATTTCAACACATAGGTAAGTAAAAAGAAACAGATGGAAAAAGCATCCATCTGTTTCTCAACCAACCTAAAACTCTGATCTATGATATCTAAGATTTAATTATTCTTTCTGCATATTTACATGAACCAAAACCCAATCTAACCAATCTTAATAATGCATATCTTAGACTCCAATAGACAGTAATTAAAATTAAGGAACCATCCCACACTATTTAAATAAAATATTAACTTATACGTGTACTATGTTACCTGTTTTTAATCAGATTTTTCGCGCCATCAAATCCCTCTATCAATTGGCTGACAACCAGGGCTCTCCGCTTATTTCATAGTGACTGTTGATTATTTTTTCAAGTTGCCACATACGTCAAAGGCAGTAACTCATTAAATTCACATTGGATAAGTAAAAATTGTTATATTGTCTCAATTTCAATTTTCAGGAATCTGAATCGAATCAATTATGGGCACCCAAGGTGCCCTTATTTAAATTCAAAGTAAAATGTTTAGTAAAGAAACCTACATTAAACGAAGAAAGAGATTGGCCGGATCTGTTTCATCCGGGTTGATCCTGTTGCTCGGAAATGAAGAATCGCCGATGAATTACACAGATAATACCTATCACTTTCGCCAGGACAGTACATTCCTTTATTACTTCGGGCTGGACCAACCATCTCTGGCCTGCGTCATTGATGCAGACACCGGGGAGACTGTTTTGTTTGGTGACGACATCACCGTTGAGATGATCGTATGGACGGGTAAGTTGCCCAGCCTGTCATCCCAGTGTGAAAAGGTGGGTATTGGCACCCAGAAACCGCTTTCTGACCTTGAAAAAACAATCTCAGATGCCCGCTCGAGGCAAAGGGAGATCCACTTTCTTTCACCATATCGACTGGATAACAGGTTGAAATTAACAAATTTGCTGAATGTGAATCTGGAAAATGCGACTGATCTGGCATCCATTCAACTTGTAAAAGCCATTGTGGCCCAACGTGAGATCAAATCAGAGGAGGAAATCAGGGAAATTGATAAAGCTGTTGAGATCAGTGCAGATATGCACCTGGCCGCAATGAGAATAACCAGACCGGGGATGCGTGAATCGGAGGTTGCCGCAAAAGCTGCCGAAGTAGCGCTGGCTTCAAATGGTAATATCTCATTTCCCATTATAGCTACCATCAATGGTCAGACGCTGCACAACCATCATCATGGCAACACGATCAGGCATGGTGACCTCTTTCTATTGGATGCCGGGGCTGAGACAGAGATGCACTATGCAGGTGATCTCTCCAGTACATTTCCAGTAGACCAGGTCTTTACACCGCGACAGAAAGAGGTTTACCAGATCTCACTGGACGCACACCTGGAAGCTGTTTCCATGCTGCGACCCGGCACACGTTTTAGAGATGTGCACTTTGCAGCGTGCAGAAGTATGTTCGAAGGACTAAAATCCCTCGGTTTAACGAAGGGGAATGCAGATGAAGCTTTAAGAGAAGGTGCACATGCACTTTTCTTTCCATGTGGGACGGGACATATGATGGGATTGGATGTACATGATATGGAAGATCTTGGAGAACAGTGGGTTGGGTATGACGGAGAGCCTAAAAGTACGATGTTCGGGTTAAAATCCCTGAGGCTGGCAAAACCACTGCAGCCGGGACATGTTTTAACTGTCGAACCCGGAATCTATTTCATACCTGAATTGATCGATTTGTGGAAGGCAGAGAACAAGCACAATGCCTTTTTGAACTATCCAGAGATCGAAAAATACAAAGATTTCAGCGGATTGAGAAATGAAGAAGACTTTGTGGTAACCGATGTGGGTGCCCGAAGACTGGGGAAAGCATTACCACTGACTATCGAAGGTGTGGAAGCCATGCGACAGGGCTAAAACCGTTATTCCTGAGTTTCGCAGTCATTTGAGCTATTGGTAAATGCCTTATAAGCACAAAAGACATATCTCTTTAAAGGACCATCCCAAAATCAGTCCGGAGGTAAAAGCGCGGGTGAATAAACTGGCCAAAGAGTGGGATTACCGTCCCAATCCTTTGGCCATGGGATTATTAAGGCAGAATACCCGGACCATCGGGGTGATTGTACCCGATCTGGTAACCCACTTTTTCTCATCTGTAATCAGCGGTATTGAGTCCTATGCCAGTGAACAGGGCTATTATATTATCATCAGCTCCTCATCTGAATCCTATCAAAAGGAGAAAGAGTGCATTGAGAACCTGCTGAATTCCAGGGTAGAGGGTCTTATTGTGAGCCTTTCCTATCAGACGAAAGACCATTCCCATTTCGAAGACCTGGTCAGAAAAGGCATTCCCATTGTATTCTTTGACCGGGTATGTCTCTCCGACAAGGTTTCAACCGTTGTAGCTGATAATCGTGCAGCAGCCGCAACAAAAAAGTTGCTTTCCCTTCCGGATCCTCCCAATGCCATTTTCGGAATCAATGATACGGTGGCCTTTGCTGCCATGAAGGAGATCCGGAAAAGTGGTTTACGGATTCCAGAAGATGTGGGCCTGGTGGAATTCACAGATGATTACCATGCTAAGGTGGTACATCCTTCACTCACATCAATTACCCATCCCACTTTTGAAATGGGGCAAGCAGTGGCAAGACTCTTTTTTGAAACCCTGGAGGGAAATACTGCGCCGAAACAGGTTGAATTAAAGACCAGGCTCATGGTCCGGGAATCCTCTTCTCCCTGACAGATGACAACTTATTTTATTACCTCACCCAGTCACCCTTCAATTCGATCTTCAGCACATAGGCATGGTTGCATGGCTTCTCGTGCGGAAGCATAACATGCAATCCCTCGCCATCGCGTGTCCACCCCAGTTTTGCATCAGATCCAACCAGCGATACAGATTTAATTCCTCTGGTACTGATCTCCACATCATTCCCAAGGCTTTTCACATGGATCTCGCCTTCTGCCGGCCAGTCCAGGGCAATGGCGTAGAGATAATTTTCCCTGGTTGTAAAGCGAATATCTTCAGCACTGTATGCAAGACCTTTGTTTTTACGCTCTGTCATATGACCAAATGTCATCTCTGTGGAAACTTCTCCAAACTTCACCCAGGGTCTTGTACCATAGATCGCTTCTCCATTCACATCCAGCCAGGCACCGATACCAAGCAATAGCTCCTTCTGCTCCTCCGGGATACTTCCATCGGGATGCGGCCCGATGTTCAACAAAAGGTTCCCGTTCTTGCTGACCCTGTCAATCAGGTTGTCCACAAGGGTATTGATGGTTTTATAATCCGGGGCGTCGATATAGCTCCAGGATTTCAATCCCACTGAGGTATCTGTAATCCACACCCTGCTGCTTAGTGTATCCAGCTGTCCCCGCTCCAGGTCCAGGATGGCAACGCCTTCGGGTAAATGTTTTCCTTTATAGGTCACCACAACCTCTTTACCCCATTTCATGGCTTCATTGTAATAGTAGGCCAGGAATTCCTTCTTAAAGGTCTCAAATCCTGGTTGCTGCCATCCGAAATCATACCAGAGATAATCGGGCTGGTATTTATCGATCACTTCCACGATCCGTGCCAGCCAGTTTTCCAGGTACTCTTTGGATTCGGGAGCTCCGGGCTCATGAACCGGCGGATAGATCTTGTTGATCCCTGCATAAACAGGGTCTTTGGTATCGCTGTTTTCAATCCCGTAGGAAGGTTCATAATATTTCCAGTGATAGGCGTGATGGAACGAGGTAACAAACCGCATGTCCCTTGCTCTCATTGCCTTGGCCAGCTCTCCCAGGACATCCCTTTTCGGCCCCATATCCATGGCATCCCATTCAGTGAGGTCACTGTCCCACATGGCAAAGCCATCATGATGCTGGGCAACCGGACCCGCGAATTGGGCTCCCGATTTCTTAAAAAGATCAGCCCACTGCCCGGCATCAAATTTTTCAGCTGTAAACAATGGAATAAAATTCTTGTATCCGAATTCCGATACATCTCCCCAAGTCTCTTTGTGATAATCATAAAATTTACTACCCCGTCCGCCATCATTTATGGAATACATAAGTCGCGGATACCATTCGTTCTCCCATGCCGGCACCGAATAGGCTCCCCAGTGTGTATAGATACCAAATTTGGCATCTTTGAACCATTCCGGAACCTCATAGGTCTGAAGGGACTCCCAGGTGGGTTCATATGGTGTCTGATTCGACTGTCGCGATTGCGTATCACCTGAACGGTTGCAGGAACTCAGTCCGATGATGAGAAGGAAAATAAAAAAAAATTGTTCCGGATTTCATGGCATCGAATGTTTTTAATAAGGTGAGTATTGAAAACAATAATTCAAATAATATTTAAATATTTAAACTAACCGTAAGATAGTGTATTTTAGAATATTCAAAACCATGTCGGAGGCCGCTGGCGGGATAAGCAGATGATTCGTCGGAGGATAGATCAACGCTTCCGGAAAAGAAAAACGTTATCTCTGACTGACTGGAATAATCGCCGGGGTAATGATCATTGCCAAAGGAAATGCTCCGGGCGTTTAATGAAATTGTATAAGGGCACCTCTAAAAACTACTTTTTATTACGAACGGCTGTAAAAAGAGATAACTGCGTTGTCAAGCAAAATCTTTCCTCAATGTAGCCAGGCTACATCTACAGAATATTTTGCCTTCTGCCTTGCTATCTCTTTTTTCGCACGTTCTCATGTACAGAACTAGTTTTTAGAGGTGCCCATAACTAAAAGAGACATAATAATTCCAGAAAAAACTTGCATAATATATATAATACATATATATTTACTATATATATTTACTATATATATTTACTATATTTTTTTATAATATGAAATTAATATCACTAAACTTAGATGAACACATCTTTCGTGAAACTGAGAAAATCGTGGCATTGATGAAAAAACCGAGGAACAGGTACATTAATGAAGCGATTGATTTTTACAACAAACATCAAAATAGAATGATGCTTGAGCGTCAACTTCAGAAGGAATCGGGCATTGTAAAAGAGGATTCCATGAACATTCTTAGAGATTTTGAGGAGATCGATTATGGAGATTAAACAGTACGAGATCTGGCTGGCAGATTTAAATCCCCGAATAGAAACTGAATCCGGAAAAACCAGACCGGTTATCATAGTCCAAACCGACCTTCTGAATAAAATCCCCCATCCTTCAACACTTATTTGTCCCATCACCTCCCACGTAATTATAAGATCGGAAGTACTAAGGGTTCATTTAAAGAAAGGGATGGCAAATCTTCACCAGGATTGCGATATACTTATCGATCAGTTAAGAGCAATCGATAACAGGCGATTAATAAAGAAAATTGGTGATTTACCTGCTTTCTTAGTCAACATCACCAGGGAGAACCTTAGGATTATCCTGGATCTTGATCCGATCAGTTCTTAATATTGTTCAATCTTGAAATCATCAAAGTAAGTTACAGCATCGGCCTTTGTCCAGAGTCCGATTAATCCGGCATCGGGGAATGTGCTGTCCTGCACCTTGAAAAGCTCAATATCATCAAGATAGACGGTGAATAAATCACCTCTTACTGTCAGTTTGAAGGTGTGCCAGGTATCTCCCAGAGGTGGAACATCCACCCCGTAAGTTCTTCCTTTATCGATTAACGGAAGGTCGGTCCGCTTCCCTTTCTCAACCTTGTATAACACCACATTGTCCTCCAGTGGATTCGACCGGACCACATAGTAGTTATCCTTATCGGTAAACCGCCATATAAATCCGCCACCCCGGTCATGATTGCCTGTCACTCCTTTGAGGCTGACTGTAAGGGTCACATCCTTTACACTTAAGGCGTCATTCACGATGATATTAAAATGCCCGCTGGGATTGTCAGAATAGAGTTGAGCCAGAACCTTATTGCCCATATCATCCACTACCTTCCAGTCGGTGCCACCCGGACCGGTATAATACTGTAACCAGCCTTCGGGGAGTTGACCGGAAACAAAATTTTCAAAATCAAACACGGGATTGGATGTCTGTTTTACGGGTTCATCCTCTTCATTTTGTGAATGGGTTTCTTGTACCTCCCCTTGCGTTGCTTTTGGGCCTGAATTGCCACAGGCAACAGTAATTAAAACGAATGCCACAACCGGTGTTAGAATTTTCAGTGTTGTTTTCATAATAATGTGTTTAAAATTTTATAAATGATCTCACAAAATGATTGTTAGAGTTTCCTATTTCCTTCTGTGTTCCAGCAGCCTCGATCACCCCTTCATTCATCACCAGAATTTTGTCCCCTGTCTGCATGGCTTCCTGATGATCGTGTGTCACATAAAGCATTGTAAATCCTAACTGTTGCTGCAGGTGTTTAATATGTGCCAGGATATCTTCCTTTACCATTACGTCAATGTTTGCCATGGGCTCATCCATAAGAAAAATCTCAGGCTGATGAACCAGTGAACGGGCAATGGCAACCATCTGTTTCTGGCCGCCTGAAAGCTGGTGCGGATATTTCTTGGCTTTGTCTGCAATGCCAAAAAGATCCAGAATTTGATTTACCTGATGGGAGGCTTTTCCCTCTTTTCCCTCTTTTAACCCGAATGCAATATTTCTGAATACCGTAAAGTGTGGCCACAGTGCCAGATCCTGAAAAACGAAACCAATTTTTCTTTTGTGGGGAGGTAGAAGTATCTTCCCATTTTCAGTAGCTACAGTTTCATCAATTTTAATGATCCCTTTTGTTGGAGCTTCCAACCCGGCGATCAACCGCAGTATGGTCGTTTTTCCGCAACCGGATGGGCCAATAATAGAGGTGTTTTTTGCTGCCTCAAAGGAGATTGAGAAATTGTCCAGCACCTTGTTATCCCCATAGCGATGGGCAATATGTTCCATAGAAATCTTATTCATACCTGAACCTGTTAAAGATTATTTTCCCAATGAGGAAGAATAGAAGGATAAAACACATAGTCACCCCAAAGCTGATCAGGGTCATGCTGCTGGTAAGTGCCAGCGGAGCATTGGCACCAATGGTAAATATCTTCACGGGCATCAGTTCAGTGCCTGGTGGGTAGATCATGATTGTCGTTCCCAGTTCACCCAGGCACAATACAAATGAAAGCACAAAGGCTGTGAAGATTGAAGGCAGAAGCAACGGAATGCTGATGCTGAAGAATCTTTTTACAGGTGGTATGCCAATGACCCTGGCAGCCTCATCCAGTGAACCTGGAATTTGTTTGATGCCATTCCCGATAATTCTTGCTGAGATAAAGCCAAACCTGGCCACATAAGTGATCAGCAAAATCAAGATGGTTGTGTAGATAAAATTAGTAGCAGGGTGGTTATAAAATTTTATTACAGCAACACCTAAAACTGTGGAAGGAATGATGAACGTCATTAAAAGCATTGAATTCAGGTGTGGAAAATGGAACCGTTCCTTCATGCAGGCTACCCACAGTCCGGTGGCCGAGATGAGGAACGCACCGAGAAATGCCAGTTTTGCGGACTGGAAAATGGTGGGACTCAATAGTTCCCAGGCCCGGGAAAAGAGGATCTCCCTGCCGGAGAGGGCCTGATGGAAAAGCATAACAACCGGTAAAACCAGCACAACAAGCAACAAGATCCACAGGAATATGTGAAGAGAAGTTTTTCTGTTGCGAACCGCATAATGTTTTGTGCTGCTCCCCTTTACATGCACTGAGAAAAACGGTGCATCTGACAGATACCTGTTTTCGGACAACAGAAGCGTGAGGCACAAAAGTACCAGCAGAAAGGATTGACTGATGGCAAGCTGGTGGTTGTAAAATGCGGAAAACTGGGTGAATATCTCTGTGGTGAAGGTGTTTACTCCGAAAAATGCCGGTACGGAAAAATCGCTCAGGCTGATAATTAAGATCAACAGGAACGAGATCGATAAAGCCGGCCGGATGAGCGGAAGCACAATTTTCAACAGCATCCTGCGAAAGGAAACCCTCATCAACCCGGCCTCTTCGAATCCTGAGTGAATTTGTGATAAAGCAGTTCCGGTGATAAGCATGGCCAGTGGAAAAAGTACCAGCGTATGCACGATGATCACTCCAACAACCGGGTTTATTGCAGAGCTATTGCCAAACAACCACAGGAACCCGTCCTTCCAGGCCACTGCAAAAATGTATGGTGGAACAAGAAGGGGAAGCAACAACAGGATTTTATAAAACCCCCTGAATGGGAATTTGAGTCTGTAAAGCAGGAACCCGGAAAATGTACCTATTGTGCACGCCAGCAATGCAACTATTCCGGAGAGCAATAAACTCCTGCCAACCAGCAAAAGTGTCTTGGTATTGATAAACGCCAATAATGAGAGTCCGTCCGCACTTGTCAACCAACGGACAAGCAATGCCAGTAAAGGTCCCAACAATATCAGGGCCAGTAAAACGGCCGGAACAAACCGTACAATTTGTCGGATTACTCTTCCACCCATTGCTTCAGCCAGGGTTGTATCTGTTCCAATAGTACAGAGGTTTGACTATAATTAATTTTCATGGGGATGATGTGATCCAGTGATGGAACAACTTCTGGTACTTCCGTTCCCGCTATTAATGGCATCTGTGCACAGGATATGGCCAGTTTTGCCTCAGTTTGCCGGCTTAAAAGATAGTCCATCAGCTTTTTACCGTTTTCACCATTGGGTGAATCCCTTATCATACTCAATGCATTGGGCATGATCAGGGTGCCCATGCCTCCTGGCTGCTGATCTAAAAATATGGTTTCCACATCATCGCTCTCTTTCTTAGCCTCAAAAGCATCATCCGTATCGGTGAGGCCAAAGGCCAAAGCCCCATTCATGACCCGTTTTTTTACATCCCCATTGCTTGTCGCTATTACCACCTGGTTTTTTTTCAGATCGTCCATCCATTGTTCAGCTGTGGTATTGCCTAAAACCGCGAATAGTGCAGCTATATGGAAAGTGGTTGTGCCAAACAAAGGATTGGCAATGCCGAATTGTCCTTTATATTGCGGTAGTGTGAGTTCAAGAACGGATTCTGGCAATGAGTCTGGGGAGATCAGAGTTTTGTTGTAGATCAGTACCCGCGCTCTTGCTGAAAAACCTGTCCAGTGATGCGCTTTTTCTTTGAAGTGGCCGGGGATCAAATCTGTCTGAGCAGACTGGTATGGAGTGGTAATGCCTTTTGATTGCAACACGACATTGCGCAGAGGATCACCGCTCCAGAACAGATCACATTGTGAATTCTCTTTTTCCGCAATCAGCCGGTTCATCACCCCGGTGGATTTGGTCTCTTCGGTATCAAAAACAGCCCTGACTTTGATGCCTGTTTCCTCTTCAAAATCCCTTAGTATGGGTTCAGAAAAAACCTGGTCAACGGTGCAGTAAACCACCACCTCCTCGGAAGAAGGGGTGCAAACAGATAAGCCAATCATGGTTATAAGTAAGAAGGTGATGAAGAATGGTCTCATATTTTATTTATTTAATTTTTCATGTTTGCTTCATGAGTTTTATATCACAGATCTCCAAACCATCTTTCCTACAATGGTTGTGCGCTCCAATTTCCAAAGATGGGAAGAAGTTCCATATACCTGGTTCACAATAAAGAAAAAATCAGCTCCGATAATGGGGATCCAGTGCAAGCGGAAATTGAAGATCGCTCTATGATCTTCATTATTCCACTGTGAAAACAATGAGCCAAATAAGTTGGGATTCACCGCATACTCAATCCGACTTCCCAGCAGGTCCGTATCGAAACGTCCTTCCGGCAGGTCAACCCAGTATTTTTCGTAGTTGGCATTTAATTTAATGAACCGGCTGGCCCGCCAGGTAAGGCTGTATTCCGTTGTTGTGCTCTGGCCAGTAAAAAAATCACCCCAACTGACCTTACCGGCGATTGACCAGGGTCGTCCTCTGAAAGAGGATGCCTGTATCTCCATGCGATTGAACCAGTACTCCCCAGCAGAAATCACCACTCCATCGGTTATCTCAAAAGGTTCCAGTAAGTTCTCTGCTCTGATTTGAAGGTTATATTCAATTTCCTCCCCGCTGCGGGTATCAAAGCCCAGCGGCCTGATCTCATAGAAAAATGATTGCATTTCTCCTGTATTATCGTATGTATAATAATTCATATCCAGCGCTTTAAAACTGAATTGCCTGATCCATCTGAAGCTGTTTTTTGGGCGGGGTCTGAATTCCAATTCGATATAATATTCCTGGAAATTGTCTCTCCGCAAAAAGCCTACTTCCGGATTATAAGTATTGGCACTTCTTTGCCAGGACATATCAAATTCTACCTGGTCATTGGGATAACTAAGATATATACGTTGTGCATTGGCACTCGCATCAAATCCATCAGAATTGATATTTTGTGTGAAGGAAGCCCCGATGTTCAGGTTTTTAGAACCAAACAAACCGGAGGTGCTGAATCTCGTATAAGCCCCCGAAGTGCTGTGCAAGCGCCCATTTTCATATTTGTTGGCCGATAGAAAGCCTATGGTTGATTGCTTCAGCACATCCTGACGCCAGCTTAGCACCGTATAGTTGTTTGATGGTATACTGTCCCGGCTTGCTTGTTTGAAGGGACATAGCACCAATGGTGGCATTCTTCACTTTTCCCAGCAACCTGGCTCCGGCAATAATGGGTACGGTAGAACGATCCTCTGCCAGACCAATTCTCCGGCTGTAAAAAGGGATGATCTGCCGCCCCATACCCATATCAAAATAATCCTGGCCTTCAAGGAAAAATTCTCTCCGTTCTGGAAAAAACAGGGGAAAGCGGGTCAGGTTTATTTGCTGTCGGTCGGCCTCTACCTGAGCGAAATCAGTATTAAAAGTGAGATTCAGCCTAAGGGTAGGCGTGATCAGGTAATTAATATCCCCGCCTGCGTTCAACAAGTTTTCTTTCTGTCCAGTCCCAAATTGCCTGCCGGCAATTGCATACGGCTTAATTTCAATAAATTTTTTGCTTTGAATATTGTCTAAACCTGATAGAGTTCCGGCATAATTTAACAATTCCAGTTCCGAATCCCTTGACCAGCCCTGCCATAGAAGCTGTTCTCGTTTTCTGCGGATATTTCTTTCAAAGTTGATTCCCATTACCAGGGGATCTGCATCCGCACTGAATTTTAAGGTGGAGAACGGAATTTCTATTTCGGCAAACCAGCCTTGATCCTTTATGATGGTTTTGGCATTCCATACACCATCCCAGTAAATATTAAATGACTCGCCGTTATCAAGTACCTGGGCATCGGCACGGGCAGCATTTGGATTGATCACAAAAAGAAAGCCATTGCGATCATCGTTGTAGGTATCAATGATCAGTTCGAAGTTATCCTCATGTCCCCATGAAAAATCACGCTTCATCTCACGGGCTACCAGTTTATCAGGCTCGTGATCGTATCCCCAGAAACCGATATAAAGTGTTTTTGATGTATAAACAACAGCCACCTCTGTACGCTCGGTGGCCGGTTCGTTTACGTTCAGTTCCCGCTGGGTGAAGTTGCTGATGTGCATGGCTTGCTGTCAGACCGGTTCATCCAAATTCCCATCCAGCCGGATAGGATCCAGGGTGAAAAATGGTTTGACTGTATAGAAGTTCTGACCAACCAGGTCTCATCGCTCAATACTTTGATCATATTGTCAGAGAATCTCCCAGGGCTTCCATTTTGAAACGATCTATTTCAGCCGGAATATGCTCATTTTTCATGATCAATTCCATCTCCCGGATGATTTCGGGATTTTCATCTGCCACATTTTGCTGCTCCTGTATATCCGTCTCAAGGTTGTAGAGTTCCAGCTTGAGGTTTCCTTCAAAGATATCCTTGCGGATCGCTTTCCACTGGTTCATTCGAACTGCCTGCTGACCATTGTACGCAGGAAACTCCCAATAGAGGTACTGGTGTTTCTCCTGGCCACCTTCACCTGAGAGTTCTGGCAAATAGCTGATCCCATCCACATCTGCAGGGATCTCAACTCCGGCTACATCACAAAGGGTGGGTAACAGGTCCCAGAATGCGGAGATGTGATCTGATTCGGTTCCGGGCTCAATCTTACCTGGCCAGCTGGCAATCAATGGTACACGGATCCCGCCCTCATGCAGAAATCCTTTGGCCCATCCCCTCTCCGATCTGAAAGGGCCGCCCGAGTTAAACCACGGCGAGTCTGTACCACCACTATAGGTCGGACCATTGTCGGATGAAAAAATAATCAGCGTATTTTCGTACAATCCCTCCTCCTTCAGTTTCCTCACAAGCTCTCCAATCCGCTCATCCAGGTAGGAGATCATGGCCGCGTAGGCAGCATGCGGATAACGATGCGGGAAATATCCTTTATCACCCAGGTAAGGAGGTTCATCTCCAAACTTTTCCACATAGTAATCCACCCATTTACCTGGTGCCTGAAGGAGTTGTGCAACTTTCTTTCTGTAAAATTATCAAGCCACAGTTATTGTTTTCTCTATCATAGGGTTTGATTCAACCGCAGGTCAATGCCTGAATAAGGTTGACTTAATTAGACATTTCTTTA
>SDBV01003829.1_pt1 | contig 21885 bp, 21 predicted proteins | sample 2277081 | NCBI WGS metagenome assembly SDBV01 (sample SAMN10402039, study PRJNA504765) | marine sediment metagenome | isolation source: marine sediment core GS10_PC15, 223 cmbsf | place: Arctic Ocean: Southern Knipovich Ridge | collected 2010 | reverse complement strand
AAAGGTATAAGGTATAGGGTATAAGGTATATGGTATAAGGTATAAGTGTCTTAAATTTTATTTTCTTTTATTTTTTGGCAGAAAATAAAATTAGAACATAACTAATCCAGTTTATCTGGGTTATGGATATGGAAATAAGGGATAAGTGCGTACCCCTATACCCTATAACCTTATACCCCTATACCATTACACCTGAATAGTAACCATAATTTTAGTTGTTTTATTCTTTATTTTCAGTTTTATGACAAAAAATATAGTTTTTCAAAGATTTCTAATAGTTTTCATATTACTAATATTTTTTGTGAATAATTTAGTAAATGCACAATCTTTAAAGGAATTAGAAAAGAAGAAAAAAGGAAATAAAAAGGAAATAAATTACATAAATAAGCTTCTTAAATCCACACAAAAGGATACTAAAAAATCGTATAATAAGTTCTTAATATTGAATAAAAAGATTAATGCAAGATGCGATTTGATTTCAAACATTAATGAAGAAAAAAAAATTATAGATACGAAGATAGAAGACCATAAGAGGGTAATTAGTTCTTTAGAGTCGGATTTAAAGCAATTAAGAGACGAATATGCAAAAATGATTTATTATGCTTATAAGAATAGAAATTCTTATCATAGATTAATGTTTATCTTTTCTTCAAAAGATTTCAATCAGGCGTATAAAAGACTAAAATATCTGCAACAATATTCTGAATATAGAAGAAAACAGGCAGAAGTTATAATGCAAACAAAGCAGATATTGACAAATAAATTAGCTGAGTTTGATACAAAAAAAGCTGAAAAACAAAAATTGCTCAATGAGAAAAAACAAGAATCAGTAGTATTAGCATTTGAAAAAGCCGAACAATGCGATGTATTAAATCATTTAAAAACCAAAGAAAAAGATTTAAAGAAAAAATTGGCACAACAGCAATTAATTGCAAATAAATTACAAAAAGCAATAGAGGAGATAATTGCAGAAGAAGCAAAAAAAGCTGCAGAAAAAGGAACTAAAATTTTTGAATTGACCCCGGAGGATAAACTTATTTCATCTAATTTTGGAAGAAATAGGGGAAGATTGCCCTGGCCAACAGAAAAGGCATTAATTACCGGTAATTTTGGCGTCCATCCACATGCGGTTTTACCCGGTATAGAGGTTCAAAATAATGGAATTGATCTTGCTACAACCGAAGGGGCAATTGTGAGATCATTATTCACAGGTGTTGTGAGAAAAGTAATAGCAATTCAGGGTGCTAACAAAGCAGTGATTATACGACATGGTAATTATTTAACTGTATATCAGAATTTAATAAAAGTATTTGTTAAAGCAGGTGATAAAGTAAATACTAAACAATCAATAGGCGTAGTATTTACCGACAAATACGAAGATAATAAAACTACATTGCATCTGGAAATATGGAGAGAAACTACTAAGCTAGATCCTGTCTTGTGGTTATGCCGTAAATAGAGTTTGTTCATAAAGTCAGGAATATATTTAATTTTACAAAATCCCAAACCTCAAGTCATAAGTCTCAAGTCCCAAGCCTCAAGTCCCAAGGGCGTTTGAAATTTGGGATTTGGGTCTTGGAATTTGGGACTTGGAGCTTTATAGATAGTATGAACTTAACTTTATAGACAAACACTTTATACTATTATTTGTTTTATTTAATTTATTTTTATATTTTTATAAATTATTATTTTTAAATGAAAAATTCAGTAATAATAATGACAAATATATTAACTATGAAAAGAATATTTTTAACAACTATTGCTTTTATGACTATATTTTTAACAAATGGTCAGCAAACATGGGAAAAAATTTATAATAACAAAATTGCAAATACATTTACTCTGGGTCACAACAATAATTACATTCTGGCTGGAGCAGAATATGAAGCAATGTTTCAAAAATGGAATATTTTTCAAGGGGATTCTATGGGTGATGTTGAATGGGATACGATTTTTTATAATGGTTTACCTGGACATCCAAGGTGTATTGAAGCTTTGCCTGACTCCGGTTATTTAATTGCAGGTGATAACGGTGGCAATGCATATTTTTTAAGATATAATAAAAATAATAAGATTTTATGGGAATCAAACATAAATAGCGTAAATGGTTATATAGAAGCAATTAATTCTATTACAATTGCAAACGATAGCAACTATATTGTCACAGGAGATATTTATTCACCTAATACAGGTTTATTTCTTGCTAAAATTAATGATCAAGGAGACAGCATCTGGACAAAAAAATATTTTTCTGACAATTATGGAAGTGGTATATCAATTGTTAAATCATATGATAGCGGCTATTATTGTTTGGGTTCAAATACAGATGCTAAAATTTTGTTGTTAAAGATTAACGAACAAGGTGATACATTATGGACAAAGACACTAGATAATTCTGGTTTTGACGTTGCAAAGTCACTAATCAGAACAATGGATAGTTGTTTTGTAATAAGTGGTGCTACAAATAATAATCAAGAATTAATGATTATGAAAATCAATAAAGATGGTGATAAATTATGGACTAAAACATACGGCAGTAACTACCCTTATAATTACTGTAACTCCATTGCTGCTACATTGGATAGTGGATATATTTGCGCAAATAATATGGAACCACTTCCGCAGAATAAATTCTATCCATGGATTATGAAATTAGATAATAATGGAGATAGTATATGGTCGATTAAACCGTCAGTTGAATTAACGTTGAATAAGATATTACAATCCAAAGATAGTTTATATGTTTTTTTAGCTAATGATAAATACAATACTCCTCGATTAGTGAAAATTGACTCGACGAGTGGTGATATAATATCAAATATAAAAATGAATAGTTCTTTCGATGAGAAAAAAATATTCAATTATCCCAATCCTTTTGCTGATAAAACAACAATAATCTGGAATGACCTTAGTAAAGACAATGAATTTGTTTTAAGAATAATGGACTCCCTTGGCAACAAATTATTTGAAAAGAGAATTAATAATGAAAATAGCTTTACATTTTATATGAAAGACTTGCAATCAGGCATATATTTCTATGAACTGAAATTTAATAATAAAATATATTCAGGAAAAATGATTAAAAACTAAACTACGCTTATAATCTGCTCAAAAGCAAGTGGGCGGATAGTCGGTATATGAAATGAAAAAATTAATTCTAATAATTGTTTTAATTTCAATAACTTTTTTTGTTTATAGTCAACATATTGGTATTAGAGTAGATAAAGAATTATCTGATGTAAAAATAATTAATAATTCTTTTGGATTTGGAATATATATTATCATTGATGATTTTTCTGAAAAAATTGAAACAATATTCTCATTCGATTTTAATAAAGTATTTGAGCCTAAATATTTAATTTCTTCTTATCAAAGAATAAGTTTTGGATTATCTTGTTTATATGTTATACCAATTAAAGAAAAATTAATATTTAAAACAGGATTAGGAATAAATTATAATATGGTTGAGGGATATGACAATGGAATATTTGCAGCTATTTATTATGCTAAATTCATTGGAATTGAATTTTTAACAAATCTTCATTTTAAAAAAATTTTTAATTTACCACTAAACTTTGATTTGTTTATTACTCCAAATTATTTAATTAATATATACAATAACGGGGATAATAAGGAAAGTGCTAATAAATTCTATTATAATAAAAACTTAAATATATTACAAATTCAAATTGGATTAACTTATCCAATGGAATGAGAAATATAGAAATAATAATGACAAAAGAAGAAATTAAAAACATTATTAGAGAGAATAAAGGTATTTATATTCATTTTTAAATAAAAAAATAACTATATTGCAATAAAATTTAAAATATGACAATAAAAAGTGAGAATAATGAATTAATTATCAGGATACCAGAGAATTTAATGGGATTATCTGAAATACAGGAATTGATTGATTATTTAAAATTCAAGTCAATTACATCCAAAAGTAATGCAAAAGCAGGCGATACAGAAAAACTGGCAGACGAAATCAATCAATCATGGTGGAATAAGAATAAAGATAAATATATCAAATGAAAATACAGTATAAATTATTAATAGATAAACTTGATAGTTTTATAAGAAAATATTATAAAAACCAGATAATCAGGGGTGTTTTGTTATCTGTTTCTATTTATTTGTTCTTTTATTTATCTGTATCTGTATCTGAGTATTATGCATATTTTTCTATTCCAATAAGAACAATTATATTTTATGCCTGTCTGTCTCTTTTTCTAATAGTATTTATTAAGTTTATTCTAATCCCTGCTCTGCAATTTTATAAAATAGGAAAAATTATATCACACGGGCAAGCTGCAAAAATATTATCACAACACTTTACTGAATTACAGGATAAATTACAAAATACATTAGAATTAGCAAACAGTAAAGATGATTTAGTTTCTTATGAACTTATTATTGCAAGCATTGACCAGCGAGTAGCTCAAATTAAGCCCATCCCCTTTTTAAAAGCAATCAATTTTAAAGAGAATTATAAATACCTGAAATACTTTGTATTATTATTTATTGTTTTTATGCTTTTATTTATCTTCTCACCTAATGTATTTACAGAAGGAACAGGAAGAATTGTAAATTACAGAACTTACTTTGAGCCAGCCCGGCCTTTTCAGTTTATTCTTCTTAACGATTCTCTTTATGTTCAAAAAGGCGGTGATTTTGAAGTTAATATCTCCTGTCAGGGAATATATGTTCCTGAAAATGTATCAATTTGCTATGGGGGAAATGAATTTACTATGAAAAAAATATCAAATTCAAAATTTCAATACAATTTCAAAAACATTAATAACACTATTAATTTTTATTTCTCTGCTGAAAATTACAGCTCCGGCAAATATCGTCTAAATGTCTTGCCAGCACCTATTATAATTAATTTTAATGTTTTTATTGATGTTCCTGAATATACTCAAGAAACCGACAAAATTCTACAAAATGTCGGCGATATTACTATTCCCTATGGCTCAAAAGTGAAATGGAATTTTATCACTAAAGATATTGATACTCTTTATTTTACTTATAATGATACTTCAAAAAATTATGCAATAAAGGATACTTCGGGCTTTTCTATTTCAAAAACATTTTATAAATCCAGTCAGTATAAAATTACAATCTTAAATAAATTTTTTAAAAGAAACGATATAGTTAAATATTCTGTAAATGTAGTTCCTGATTTATATCCTGATATTAAAGTTACTTATATTCGCGATACAGTGAAACATTCATTATTTTATTACAAAGGAATAATTCAGGATGATTATGGTTTTAATAAGCTAACATTCAATTATAAAGTAGTTGAAAATACCGATTCTGTAACTTCTGTTTCCATTCCAATAAATAAAAATATTACTTCAGAAGAATTTTATTTTGCTTATGATTTTTCTGAAATAGGTAATACAGGCAATAAAATTGAGTATTATTTTGAAATATGGGATAATGATGCAATTCAGGGAAGCAAATCGTCACGTACAAATATTTATGAGTATAATATTCCATCAGAAGAGGAACTTGAAAAGCTTACAGATGAAGCAAATGCAAATATCCAGTCTAAATTAATGGAAAGCCTCAAATTAGTTAATGAATTAAAAAACGATATTAACTCCCTCAGAGAAAAGGTAATTAATGATAATTTATCATCCTGGGAAAAAACTAAAATGATTGAGCAGATTATTTCAAAGCAAAATCATCTGCAAGCATTAATGAGTGAAATTTCAAAGCAAAACAAACAAAAAAACGATTTAATAAACTCATTTTCCGATGAACAATCTGAACTTTTAGAAAAACAACTACAAATAGAAGAATTATTAGATAATTTATTATCCGACGAATTAAAACAATTAATTGATGAGTTTAATGAATTGATGGATGATTTTGATAAAAATAAATTAAATGATTTATATGAAGATTTAAAATTATCTTATGATGATATATCAGATCAGCTTGACAGAGATTTAGAGTTATTAAAGCAATACGAGATAGAGCAAAAATTAGAAAAAACTATTTCTCAGCTTCAGGAATTGGCAGAGGAACAGAAAACCCTTTCAGAAGAAGTTAAAGATAAAGATGAAAATAAAGAAAATTTGACACAGGAGCAAAAACAGCAAAAAGATGAATTTAATAAATTATCTGAAGATTATAAAAATATTCAAAAGTTAAATGAAAATCTGAAAAAACCATTCAATATGAATGATTTTCAGGAAGAAATTAATCAAATAAAAGAGGGATTTAATGAGGGTGAAGAGAATATGAACCAAAATAAGATGGGTAAAGCATCTAAATCTCAAAAACAGACTTCCGGGCAGTTAAGCGAGTTATCATCAGCTATGCAAGATATGATGGAACAGAATATGGCATCGCAGATGCTTGAAAATATGGACGCATTGAGGCAAATATTAGATAATTTAGTTACTTTCTCATTTTCACAGGAAGAACAGATAATAGCCCTGAAATCTATAAGGATTAAGGACCCTAAATATAACGAGATAATTAATAAGCAAAAGAGACTGTCTGACGAATATATTGTTATAAAAGACTCTTTAAATGCATTGGCGAAGCGAACTCCCCAATTAAGCTCCGTAATAAGTAAAGAATTGCTTTCAATTGAAAAAAACCTGAATAAAGCTTTAAGCTCATTAGATGAAAGAAGAACTAATAAAGCTAAAATGTTTCAACAATACATTATGACATCTGCAAACAACCTGGCATTATTATTATCTGAAGTTTTATCAGCTATGCAAATGCAATTTGCAGGGCAGTGTTCGGGAAATCAACAATGCCAAAAGCCCGGTGCTGGTATGCCTTCATTATCGCAATTACGAAATATGCAGCAATCACTTAAATCACAGCTTGAATCAATGATTGAACAAATGAAAAGCGGTAAAGGAAAACTTAACCCTAACGCTTTAAACAAAATGTTAGCTCAAATGCTTGCACAACAAGAGATATTTAATAAAATGATGGGAGATTTAATGAATAATTCGTCGTTGCACCCTGAAACACTTAAAGAATTAAATGATATTAAAAAGATGATTGAAAAAACAGAAAACGACATAATAAATAAAAATGTTACACCCGTAACATTAAAAAGACAAAATATGATTATTACCCGCTTATTAGAAGCCGAAAATTCAGAGTACCAGCGCGAAATTGATAAAAAAAGAGAGTCAAAAGAAATAAAAAATGACTTTTTTCGTAACCCTAAGGAGATTTTTGAGTATAAAGGTATTGGTACACAATTTAGTGACCTGTTAAATACTTCTAATATTAAATTGTATAATTATTATAAGAAGAAGTATAAGGAATACCTGATTAATTTGAATCAATAATTTGCGAAAAAAAATTATCTTCGTATGAAAAAAGAAATAGACTTCCCCTCAAGTGTGGAAAATGTAAGATATGTTGAAAATCTTATTGATGAAATTACTGTAAAATATAAAGTAAGTTCTGAAATATATGGAAATATTTTAGTATCTATTGTTGAAGCTGTAAATAATGCTATTATTCATGGCAACAAACTTGACCCCAAAAAAGCTGTTCATGTTACTTTTTCTGTAAAAGAAGGATATTTTACTTTCAATATTAAAGACCAGGGTAACGGATATAACATAGATGATGTTCCGGACCCTACTCTTCCCGAAAACATTGAAGACCCTCACGGACGTGGTATATTTCTTATGAAAAACCTTGCCGATGAAATCAATTACTACAAAAATGGAGCTGAAATAGAGCTGAAGTTTAAAATAAAATGAAAAAATGTTTTATTTGTAACCACGACAAGATAACAAAAGGATTCACAAACAAAATGTTTGATGGTAAAGGTAATATTCTCATTATTAAAGAAATACCAAGTTTGGTCTGTGAAAATTGTGGTGAAGTTTATTTTAAGACAGACATAATGAAAAAACTTGAACAATTACTTGACCAAAATGTTTGTGAATTAGAGATAATCAATTATCAAAAGAAAGTTGCTTTACAAAAAATGCAACATAAAGCTAACATATAATATTGACAAATTTTAGATTTTCAGACGACATCTTTGAGATAGTTTTAATAGATTCTGGAGAGAATTAGTGCCAGCTTAAATTATAAAATGTTTATTATTCTTTGCAAAGTGTTATAAACCCTATCCCTGTCATTCGACAGGACTGTTGCATCCGATAGGACACGTCCAATTGGGGTTGTATAAATGTAAGGTTAAATTAATATCTGGAGCTATGAAAATAATTATTTTTATTACGGTCTATGCCTTTCTTATTTATGAAAATGTTGCATTTGCCCAGTGTGATACAGTAGAAGCTCAATTTAGCTATTCAGTAAGCTCTGTTGATTATTTTTCCGCTGTAAGTTTTCAAAATTTATCAATAAACGATACCTCATGGTATTGGAACTTTGGCGATGGAACAACAAGTACAGATGAAAATCCATTACATAATTATACATTCCCCGGGTTTAATGTTATTTGTACTGATGATGTACCAACCTCGTATTGTACTGCCGACTATAGGGTTTGTTTAATAGCTTACAATGAGTGTTCTTCTGATACAATTTGTGATACATTAACACACATCGGATTCTGCTGCAATTTAAATGTTATTGGGGAGCTCAAGGCTACTGACTTAGAAATTTTCCCAAATCCGTCCAAGTCGCAATTAATAATTGATATATCAAAGGTTAAACACAGTGAGCTAAAATTGGATTTAGTTGACATGCATGGGAAACTAGTGTTTCAAGGTTATCCCTTAAATAATTATGTTAATGTAATAGATATTACTTCGGTAGAAGCATCAACCTACATTGTTAGAATTCACAGCTCAAAAGATATTGTTCTAATTAGTAGGATTATAATTGAATAAATGAATGAACTTTACATAACAATGTGTTAAAAGCCATTAAAACGGAGTTTATACTAACCGTTAATGAAATAATTATATAACTTAAAAATCAATTTATTATGAAAAAGATATTGTTTTTAATCGCAATGATTTTTATGGTGAATCATTTATTTTCACAAGTTCCCTCTGATTGTACAATCCCTTCCATTCTAATGTCTGAATATGAAATAGATGTTATTGACCTAGCCTATAGAAGAATGTATGAAATTAACTCTCCCGATACAATTCATATAGACATCCCTTCAATTTATCAAGACACAATATGGCATGGTCTATCAGCAATATTTAATGCTTTTTCAATAAATGAGAGAGATTCAATTTTTGATATATATTGTGTTCATAGACATCCTTCTTATTTTATGATCAGTTATTTTATAACTGTCAAAATTGATACAACTTATAGTTGGACAAATGCATGGTTAAATTTAAATACAACAACCGGATATACTGAATTAGATAATTTACTTGCTAATTATGGATTTAGTATAAGCAATGTAAATAGTTTAAATTTTGCAGACCTATTTACAGACCAAATTATTAACGTCAAAGCATTGTGTGATAGTCTTGAAAAGTTTGTAGGTATAGATTTGGCTGAACCAGCTGGATATGGAGGAGATGGGGATTGTATTAGTTATAATAAAATTGGGAATGAACAATTTTATGATTTTTCCATCGGGTGGGGTGATTGTTGGTTGGGATGTATTAACAGATACTTCTGGCACTTTAAGGTAAATTATACCGAATGTAGTGTTGAATATTTAGGAAATGAAGCAGATCTATATGATTCAATTTTCCCTGATCCAGTTAATTGCGATATTACTTATATTAATCCTCTTTTATACACAAATACAATGGATATAAAACTGTATCCTAATCCAACATACGGAAAATTTACTATTGAGACAGCAAATATTCAACGAATTGATATTTTTAATATTTATGGGAAGTGTTTAAAAAAAATAAAAGACAAAAGTCAAAATATAAAAGTTGATTTAAGTAAGCAACCTAAAGGTGTGTACTTTTTAAAAGTAACGACAAACAAAGGAACAGCAGTTGAAAAAGTTGTACTTTATTGAAATTATTGATAAAAATGATTTTGTTCTTAAGAAGAAAGTAATGATAATATAACTATGCCCAACTTGACCGTTAGTAGAAATCCCTATTAAGACATTTGGACGAATGATTAAAAATTGATAATTTTGTAAAAATTATTTTTATGAAAACGTTATGTGTAATTGCCTAAAAATAAAAAGTTAAATGACAATAGAAATAACAGATAATATATTATCAAAAACAAACTTATCAAAGAAAGAGATACTTTTACGGATAGCAATAATGCTGTTTGCAGAAGAGAAATTGACTTTAGGACAGGCAAGTAAATTAGCTGGATTACATCAAATTCAATTCCAAAAAAAATTAGCAAAGCGAAAGATACCAATCCATTATGATGTAGAAGAATTTCAACAAGATTTGGAAACTATTTCAAAAATGAAGATTTGACGTGATTATAATAAGTGATACTTCTCCTATAGCAAATCTGCTTCAGATTAGAAAATTGGAATTGCTTAAATTAATGTTTGGAAGAATAATAATACCTCCGACTGTTGATAAAGAAATTAACGAATTAGAAAAATTCAGCGTGGATTTAGAGGAATATCATAAAGGAAAATGGATAGAAATTATCTACCCGAAAGATATGGTGCTATTGAAACAACTTAAAGAGGAATTAGATGAAGGTGAAGCTGAGGCAATTGTATTAGCAAAGGAATTACATGTGGATTTTTTATTAATTGATGAAAGATTAGGAACCAAAAAAGCAAAAGACCAAGGATTAAATACAATCGGACTATTAGGTGTGTTAATGAAAGCCAAGGAAAAAGGATTAATTTCATATGTGAAACCAATTATTGAGGAACTAGAAAAAGAAGCAGGATTTTGGATTAGTGATAAATTAAGAAAAATAGTATTAAAAGTAGCTGGAGAATAAAAAATTGCCCACAAAACCGTTAAAAACAAAAGAAAACCATCCAACCCTATCATACGATAGGGCACATATAAATAAATCTTCCGCCAAAGGCGGTTCCGCCTCAGGCGGAAAAATCGTAAATCTATATATGGTTTATTTCCACTCAGAAGACACAGAACCCCCTTTAATTAATACTTCCCTTACTGAAAAATTAATTAAAAAACTTATAAAGAAAGAAAAAAGTAAATCATGTGAAATAAATATTATTTTTTGCTCTGATAAATATTTATTGAAACTAAACAAACAATATCTATCACGTAATTATTATACTGATGTAATTACATTTGATTATTCAGGTGAGAATATTATATCCGGCGATGTATTTATTAGTTTAGACAGAGTAAAGGAAAATGCAAAAAAATATTCAGAAACTTTTTCACACGAGCTTTACAGGGTTATTATACACGGAATATTGCATTTGTTAAAATATAATGATACTAATGAAGAGGAAAAGAGATTAATGAGAGTAAAAGAAGATGAATATTTAAAATAATAGTTGGCAGTTGGCATTCACAAGTTGGCAATTGGCAGTTGGCAGTTGGCAATTTGGATCTTATTTTCTATTTAATGTTTTGGTCAAATTAATTGCCAACTGCCTTTTGCCAACTGCCAACTATTATATTTAAGACTGCCAACTTGTGTAAAATTTTTAAAATTCCGATACAATTAATTATGGCATTAATCTTAAACATAGAAACCGCTACTAATGTTTGTTCTGTTGCACTTGCAAAACACGGAAAATTAATTTCATTAAAAGAAAGCAAAGAAGACAAATCACACGCAGAGCTGCTTACAGTTTTTATTGAAAATATTTTAAACATTAACAACCTTAAAGCTTCTTCACTTGATGCTGTCGCGGTTAGCAAAGGACCCGGCTCTTATACCGGCTTACGTATTGGTGTTTCTGCTGCTAAAGGTATTTGCTATGGCATAAATAAACCATTAATAGGTATAAGCACTTTGCAGGCAATGGCTTATGGCGTATGCGGCGTATGCGTGTCACGGTTTAAAACCGTGGCACGCATAAAACGCATAAAACACAACACCTGGTTTTGTCCTATGATTGATGCAAGAAGACAGGAAGTTTATTCTGCCTTTTTTGACAATAAAAACCAGCTAAAAAGAGAAGTTTCTGCAGATATTATTGAAACAAATTCCTATAAAGATATTTTAGCTGAAAGAGCGGTTATTTTTTTTGGCAATGGTTCTGAAAAATGCAAAAATATTCTGAAAAGCAAAAATGCCTTCTTTATTGACAACATATCACCCAGTGCAAAAAATATGCTCGTCCTTTCCGAAAATGCTTTTAAAAATAAAGAATTTGAAGATACAGCATACTTTGAACCTTTTTATTTAAAAGATTTTGTTGCTATACCTGCTAAGAAGAAGATATTTTAAGTATCATAAATTATATTATTATTAGACTTTTTTTAGCCACAGATTAACCCCGTAGGATAATCTGATAATTAATTGCTACATTATTTATAAAATAACGATATCCAACGGGGTGAACACGGATAAAACACGGATTTTTAATATATAAATCTTTTAAATTGTTATTTTTTCATATTTTAAACTCATTCTATCCGTGTTAATCCGTGTTAATCTGTGGCTTTAATTTATTATATTTTCATTTGACAAAGTTAGATTTTATTTATAATTTTGTGTGACCTAACGCCCATACCTATAATTTTATTAACTAAAAGCATAATATAATGAAAACAAAACTCTTTAAATCAATATGGTTACCAATAACAGTATTAACTCTTTTAACAATTTTCTCAGGTTGCCAGAAAGAACCTACCGCTTCTTTTACTGTTTCATCTACATCAATTGAGGTAGGAGAAAGTGTTTCTTTTACAAATATCTCAGCAGATGCAGCTAACTATGAATGGGATTTTGGTGACGAAAACACTTCATCAACTGTAAGTCCAACACATACATACAATACAGCAGGAACTTATACAGTTACTTTAACTGCCTTTTCAAAAAATGAAAAGAAGAATGATAAAGTAAATAAAGCAGTAACTGTTACTGTCCAAACAGGAACATTAACTGATGATAGAGATGGTCAAATATATAATACCGTAAAAATAGGTAACCAATGGTGGATGGCAGAAAATTTGAATATAGGAACAAGAATAGACGGTGTTCTTGACCAAACAGACAATGGAATTATAGAAAAATATTGTTATGATGATTTAGAAAGTAACTGCGATGTTTATGGAGGTTTATATCAATGGGATGAAATGATGCAATATAACCCTTCTGATACAGGAACAATAGGAACAATACAAGGAATTTGCCCAACGGGCTGGCATTTACCAACAGATGATGAATGGACAACTTTAACTGATTATCTTGGAGGGACAAGCGTTGCGGGTGGTAAGCTAAAAGAAACCGGCACAACGCATTGGCGAAGCCCAAACACAAGTGCAACAAACGAAATTGGTTTCATGGCTTTGCCAGGCGGTGATCGGTACGCCACCGATGGATCGTTCCTCGGTTTGGGCGGCCTCGGCTTCTTCTGGTCGGCTACGGAGAGAGATAGCTTTAACGCTTGGAACCGTGGCTTGAGTTATGGTAACCCCGATGTGTACCATGACTACGTCAACGAGGCAAGTGGCTTTTCGGTCCGCTGTGTCAAGGATTAACTACGCTTCTTGACTACGCTAAAGCTTCCGCCTTCGCCAAGGTCGCCGACGCTCCATAGCTTTGGCGACGGAGCGCTATGGCGGACAAGTCGTCAGACAAGAAAGCTTCCCTGTAAGAAAAAAAATCCTCTCAAAAGAGAAAAATACTTAAAAACTATTGAGATTATCACGCTTATTTACCGGGCAAACAGCAGGAAGAATAATTGCGAAACCATCCAGTTATCCAACCATTAAACAATTTAACTATTCATTCGTATATTGGTATTTAATTAGTATCATTAGCATCTATTAGTATATTGGCATCGGGTTTTCATTCAACAATTTAACAATTTAACCATTTATTCCATGCATTTCTCAATACTACCCCACAGATTATCCGCAGTTTTCTGCCAGCTAAATTTTTCTCTTTGCTTACGGGCTTTTAAAATTAAATTGTTTCTTAATCCTGTATCTTTTACAATTTTAATCATTCCATCTTTAATAGATTCAACAGAAAAAGGATCAACCAGCAGAGCTGCGTCTCCTGATACTTCGGGCATTGAAGTAAGATTAGAAGTAATTACCGGCGTATCGCAATACATTGCTTCTAATATAGGAATACCAAATCCTTCAAAATAAGGAACAAAAGTTAAAGCTAAAGCCGAACCAAGAACAAAACGCAATTCTTCAGGAGCTAATCTACCGATAAAAATAACATCCTGTTTAAAATTCATATTTGTATATATATATTCAATATCTTTAGTTTTAAACATTTTTTCGCCAATAATTAGTAACTTGATGTTTGAAGAAAAGCTTTTTCTGAATTTATCATAAGCTAAAAGTAATCTTGCTATATTTTTTCGCGGATGCAATGCCCCAATAAAAACAAAGTAGTCATTTTTTTCGGCATGCTGTTGTTTTGTTTTAAATTTTTTTTCATCACTTAAAGGAGTAAATAATGTGTTAGCACCATTATAAACTACGTCAATTGTATCTGACGGAATGGAATAAGTTTTGCTTATGTCATTTTTGGAATATTCCGAAACAGTAGCTATTCGTTTAGCTTTTTTTGCAAATAAAGGAAAATAATGATTGTAATATTTGCGTGTTATGTAGGGAAAATCTTCAGGGTGATGAGCAAAATTAATATCGTGAATAACCGTTAAAGAGGTTACATTTGTTGATAATGAAAGAAATCCATCGGGTGAAAGAAACAAATCTGCATGATGTTTTTTTAGAATTTTGGGAACAGAATATTCTAACCATAAATACCATAAAAAAGGATGGCGGGCAGGTGGGGGAGCTATAACAGGAGTAATGTTTTTGGAAAAAATAAATTCCTCAGAAAACTTACGGTCAAAAATGAATATAAAGTTATGCTCAGGATGTTGGTTAGTAATCCGCTTTAAAGTTTCATAGGTGAACCAACCGATCCCTTCCAATCTGTTCTTAATCAAAAGACGGGTATTTACAGCAATAATCATAAAATAAATTTAACTAAATAAATAACAATAGTATTATAATTTTTTAACATATTTGTATAATAAAAAAATATTCTTCGGCACAGAATTTGAAACACAAAAATAAGTACTCTAAAATAATAAAAATGAAAACATTATTGTTAGTTACTTTAGTTGCATTATTTATTCAGGGCGAAAAATCAACAAAGACAATACCAAATACAGCATTTCAATCGGGTGAAACTCTAAAGTATGATATGCGTTATGGATGGATTAAGGGTGGAGAGGCATCTTTACATATTAAGGAAAAAGAATTAAACGGAAAAAAAATATTCCACGCTAAAGTTTTAGCACGTTCAATAGGCATTGCTGATAAATTATATCCTGTAAGAGATATTTACGAAAGCTATATTGATGCCAAAACCGGATTGCCTCTTAAAGCAATAAGAAATGTCAGAGAAGAAAATTATAGGGATTACAATGAAGTTACTTTTAACCATCATAAAAATACAGTAAATAGCCAAAAGTCAGGCGAACATAATGTACCTGATAATATTCACGATATGCTTTCTGCATTTTACTTTGCAAGAAGGGCACTTTTTAACAACCTTATAGTTGGTGATGTTATAAAAATTGAAACATACTTTTGTGACGAAGTATTTACATTAGAAATTCGTTATAAAGGCTTAGAAACAATAAAAACAAAACTTGGTAAGATTAACTGTTTTAAATTTTCACCCGTTGTTGAAGTTGGAAGAGTTTTTGATACCGAAGACGACCTTTCAATATGGATTTCTAATGATAATAACTTTATTCCGGTAAGAGTTCAGTTTGATTTATTTATTGGCTCGCTTAAATGCGATTTAATTGAATATTCAGGATTAAAGAATAATTTTGCAAAATTTTAGTTAAAAATTAAACTTTAAATTTTTAAATTTAAAGTTTAATTTTTAACTTTGAATTTTTAATTTTATGGAACCAGGATTTATTTTTTATCTTGTAAATCCTGTCTTAATTTTATGGCTACTACCGCAGATTTCAGAAATGGACTATGTATTGAGTTTAACAATGATTTATACTCTATTGTGCAATTTCAACATGTTAAACCCGGTAAAGGTCCTGCATTTGTAAGAACCAAATTAAAAAGTTTAACTACAGGAAAAGTAATAGATAATACATTCTCGGCAGGAGCAAAAATCAATATCGCACGAATTGAAAGAAGACAATATCAATACCTTTACAATGATGATATGGGATATAATTTTATGAATACCAAGACTTTTGAACAAATTTTATTGGAAAAAAGTTTGATTAGCACACCCGAATTATTAAAAGAAGGACAGGAGGTAGAGATAATTTATCACGCTGATACTGAAACACCTATGTCCTGTGAATTACCGCCGTTTGTAGTATTAGAAGTTATATATTCAGAACCTGGACTAAAAGGTGATACATCAGCATCAACCGCTGTAAAATCAGTAACTATGGAAACTGGTGCAAAAATTCAGGTTCCTCTGTTTGTTAATCAAGGTGATAAAATAAAAATTGATACCAGAACTTTATCTTATTCTGAAAGAGTGAAATAATAAGAACACAACTTTACAAAGAACTTAACTTTGCGAATTGATTAAAATTTCTATACAATAAAATATGAAACTTAAAAAACCTCTTACTCTTAGTGAAATTGCTAAAATTATTAATTTCAAACTTGACGGCGAGTCCAACTTTATTATAACCGGGCTAAATGAAATACATAAAGTTGAAAAAGGAGATTTAACATTTGTTGACCATCAAAAATATTACAGTAAAGCTATTAATTCGGTGGCAACGGCAATTTTAATTAACAAAAAGCTAAAATCTAAAGCAAATATGGCTTTAATATTTTCAGATAACCCGTTTAGAGATTATAATATTTTGACCAATTATTTTAATAAGTTTGAAAAGTGTGATTCACTAATAAGTAAGAAAGCAAAAATTGGAAAAGGAACTATTTTACAACCCGGCGTATTTATTGGCAATAATGTTGAAATAGGAAAAAATTGCTTAATTCATTCAAATATTAGTATTTATGATAACACTATTATTGGCAATAATGTAATTATTCATGCAAACACTGTAATTGGAGCTGATGCATTTTATTATAAAAAGTGCAGTGAACGATACAACAAGCTTTTTTCGTGTGGCAAAGTGATAATAAAAGATAATGTTGAAATTGGTGCAAATTGTACAATTGACCGCGGCGTTTCACGAGATACTATTATTGGTGAAGGAACAAAAATGGATAATTTAATTCAAATAGGGCACGATACTATAATAGGCAAAAATTGTTTGTTTGCATCTCAGGTTGGTATCGCAGGAATAGTAACAATAGAAGATGATGTTGTTTTATGGGGGCAGGTAGGTGTTCAAAAAGACTTAACCATTGGCAAAGGAGCTATTGTTTTAGGACAATCCGGTGTTGCAAAGTCAATAACAGGTAATAAAGTTTATTTAGGTTCGCCTGTATCAGAGGCAAAGAAAAAAATGAAAGAAATAGCATATTTAAAACGAATACCTGATTTATTTAAGAACAGAACTTTGTAAATTGATTAAAAATGTCTCTTCCCGATAAATCGGGACCAAGCACGCAAAGAACGCTATGATTAATTAAAATTAAACTTTGCGCCCTTTGCGCCTTTGCGAGAGATAACATTAAAATTCCGATACAATAAATTATCATAGTAATTATGGTTGAAAAAGCGTCATTAAAAAGATTACAATTATCAAACTTTAAACTTGAATTTTTACTTAATATTACTCTTGCTATAAATGAGAAACTTTCAACAACTGAGTTACTCAAAAGATTTGAAAAAATATTAAAAAATGACTTAAATATTGGGAAAGTTCTGGTTTATAGCTATAATATTAAATGGGAATGTATTTTAGCATCAGGTGTTAAAAACAATTCTTATAAGGATATTTATGTTGAGAATGATTTATTGAATTATTCTGAAATAACCAGCTTAACTTCTAGTACAAATAATTTTTTAAATAATTTTGATTTTGTAATTCCTGTTTTTCATAAAGATGTAGCCCTTGCTTATGTTTTAATTGGCGACATTGATGAGGAAAGTGTGGGTATGAGCCCTACTATTAAGCATCTTAATTTTATTCAAACTCTTACTAATATCATTGTTGTTTCTATTGAAAATAAAAGATTATATAATGAAAATCTTCAGCAGGAAGCATTAAAAAAAGAGCTTGAACTTGCTTCTGAAATGCAATCTATGCTAATTCCTAATCCGGATACTTTTCCGAGAAATGAAAAAATTTATGTCGCCGCATATTATCAACCTCATTTTGAAGTAGGCGGTGACTATTACGACTTTTTAAAGCTTAATAAAACTCAAGTGGGCTTTTGTATTGCTGATGTTTCAGGCAAAGGTATTTCTGCTGCATTGTTAATGTCAAATTTTCAAGCTAATCTCAGGGCTCTTTTTACTCCGCAAATATCTTTAACCGATTTAATTACTATACTTAATAATAGAGTTATATCAATTGCAAAAAACGAAAAATTTATTACTCTTTTCGTCGCTAAATACAATTATTCTACAAAGGAATTACAATATATTAATGCCGGTCATATCCCGCCTTTATTATTTAATAAAAAAAGTTCTAAAATTAATTATTTAAAGAAAGGTTGTATAGGGCTGGGTATGTTTAATGAAATCACTGAAATAACTGAAGGCTCTGTTAATATTTCTCAAAATTCAAAGCTTCTTTGCTTTACTGATGGATTAGTTGAAGTGGAAAACGAAAATAAAGTTGAATTCGGAACCAAACCTGTTGAAAATTGTATTTCTAATGATAAAAGAATTGATAACACTATTGATGATATAATTCTTAAACTCAATAATTATAAAGGAGATAATACTATTTTTGATGATATATCTATTCTTGGTATGGAATTTTATTAATGAACTAGATTTATTCCAAAGCTTTGTTTGAAATAAAAACCGCTTTATGCGGGATATAAATATTGCTAAATTAGATACAAGTAGGCAATTGACAATTGGCAGTATGCAATTTGTTTTTTTTTGCCAACTGCTTATTGCCAACTGCCAACTTGTCTGTTAATATCAACAAAATTATCGTTAACATGTTGTCAATAATGAATTTTTAAGTGCCTAATGTTATTAAATACCCATGACTTATTGCTAATTCCTCTTTTGAATATTTTTTGAACTTTCCATCCAAATTTATTTCCTCCAATTTTTTTATATCTCCTGATATGTAATCTTCTTCTGTTACAGGTATTTCTAATTCCCGATACATTTGCTTATAATCCCGAAATCTCATCCTATTCTGACGTTGAATGCTATTATCTATTATTCTCCATTGACGATCGCTATACTTCAGAAAGTTGTATATTGTTATTGACTTATCAAAATGTGCGAAATGATCTGACATATCAATAAAATGTATCATCACTCCATTTGGCTTTATCAATCGTCTAAATTCTTTCAGAATTCCTCTCAATACTTCCGGATATATGTGTTCAAATGTATTATTAGAGCATATCAAGTCTATTGATTGCTCTTCATAATCTGTATTTCGTACATCTTTAATTTGCAGTTCTAAATTTATTTCCTGACAAATATCTTTTAAATTGAGTTTCTCTGCCTTTTCAATAATTTGGGCAAGTTTTTTCCATCTATCTTCATCAATGTATTTCAAATACTTCTCTAACTTGTTTACATCACTATCATTATCTATTGTTTCTCTCCACTCCTGAAATTTTTTAATCGTTTTGATGATTGTCTTTTTAGTCATCCACGGTAATATATCTAATGATATTATTTTCCCGGCTCCTGTTAAATACATCGAAACAGGAATTATTGGGTACCACCCTGAACCTAATTCAAAACAAACAAATTTTGATTTACCCCGTTGGTTATTCAACCTACGGGGTTTATCTCTTTTGTAATATTTTCGAAAATATTTTATGTGGTAATGTACAAGCCGAAGTTTAATTTCTAAATATTCATCATTTAGTATTACTCCTTTCGTTACATATTTTTGAAATAGATAATTTATTCTATGCTTATATGGCAAATATGAAATAATTTTCTGAACTATAGCTTTAATTTTCCATTTCTGCATTTTTCTATTCTTTGCGTGATTGTTCTTTCAATCTACTATGGTAAACATCTAAAGCTACAATAATTGCAATAAATCCCCAAAACGGTATAGATGCCTTATCTGTATCTAAAAAGTTGTTTAATAACCCGTGAATAAAATATGTAATAAGTCCTAATAATGTAACTAAAGAAAGCATTCTTATCTCTTTATTATTAGTATTAAAATATACATTTAAGCCTGTATAAATAGTTACAATAATAATAAGTATAAATGTTAATGCCCCTAAAACCCCTGACTCGGCTAAAGGCCCAATATATTCACTATGAGCATTACCCCTGTCACCTATATTTGTACTAATTGGTGTTTTTTCGTAAGAGAGCTGAAATGGAGCATATTGAAATTGATAAGTTCCAGGTCCCCAGCCAAATACAGGCTTTTCAGCGAACATTCTTAAAGCACAGCTCCAGCGATTGATCCTCTCAAGATTAGATTCATCAGTTGTAATATTTGAGATTGACACAATACGCTCACCAAAAGCTGTAGAAGCCTCTTGCCTGTCATGCTCTAATTTCATAAATATTTCACTACGATATACAATAAATATTGTAGCTAAAACTGCAGTAATCAGTAAAATAGTCCTGAATTTAATTCTTAATAATATAATTATCCATACTATTAGAGCACCAACCAAACTAACCCAGGCAGCACGTGTATATGACAATACAGTTGCAAATATAAATATTGCTAATACTATTCTGATTATCAATTTTTTATTTGTAGAATAGTTTGATATAAAAGCAAAGCCAAACAATGCAGGCAAAAACATTGCTAAAATAGCTGCATAAGAAGTATGATCGTTAAAAAAAGGATTAGCTACAAAATGAGCAGCTTGTTTATCTAAAAAACCATATTCGCTGTGACGGGCAATTGTATATCCAATAACTATTAAAAAAGGTATAATATAAATCCATAGAAACCGGTTTATGTTCTTGAAGTTTATAAACAATTGTGTAGCTATAAAGTAAAAGCCAATTACAAACCATAATCTTGCAAAAAGAAACTTGAATGAAACCAAATGCATAGAACTGGTAATACTGGTAATTAATATCCACAACAAGTTAATGTAGATTGCTATTGAAATGGGATGAACTAAAATTTTCTTATCAAATTTATTTTCAATTAATAGTTTAAAAATAAACAGAATCATAACTCCTAAAAGAAGTGGTTCTGTTGGTAAATACATATCAAAATCAAGACCAGGAACAATCGTTTTAAGTGTTATGGAAAGAGGGGTTAAGAAAACAATAATGAAAATAAGCTTATCAAGAGAAAAAAATCCAATTAGTAGAAATAATAAAATAAAAGGAATAAAATTTAAAATATAATTTTCTCTAACAATAAATAAGGTGTTTAGAGCAATAAATAATATTGAAATTATATATACCCATGTAATAGAAATCTTTGAAGAACCTAAAATCATTATCTATTTTTTTCTAAAATTTTGGTTGTATGATATTGATTGTTATATTGGTAACTGTTCACAAGGTTAATTAAAAAGTCATTGGTCAATTGTGCTTTGTACTTTGTTTTTAGTGCTTTGTTTTTAGTACTTTGTTTTTAGAGACCTTTGCAAAACCTGTAAAATGTCATTCTGAACGGAGTGAAGAATCTTTTTATTTCATTGGTTATCAACATTATAAGATTTTTCGTTTCACTCAAAATGACAGCTAAAAGTTAGT
>SDBV01003828.1_pt1 | contig 21888 bp, 21 predicted proteins | sample 2277081 | NCBI WGS metagenome assembly SDBV01 (sample SAMN10402039, study PRJNA504765) | marine sediment metagenome | isolation source: marine sediment core GS10_PC15, 223 cmbsf | place: Arctic Ocean: Southern Knipovich Ridge | collected 2010 | reverse complement strand
CCCTTTTTGATATTGCTCACTTTTCATTATCATTATAAAATTATTTTACAAGTAAAATAAACAACCCTGAGAAATTGTTTCTCTATAAAAGCTCTTTTTTAGACAAAAAATTTATCTCACAAGCTGGTAAAGAGGACATCGTATATTCATGGGGAGGGGGGGGTGAGGGTGGCAATTCAGCCATTTCGGTTTCGCTCTTCTCCGTATCACTGCCGACCTGCTCACGATGTTCCTGCGGTTCATTGTCCACGTGTCCACATTGGGCATTTTTCTGTTGTACATTCTCAGTGATAGCCGTTAGTTCGGCAGTCTGCTCATCAAGGTGTTTCTCAAGTTGGTTGCGGTGTTGTTGTGCTTCGGCTACCGTTGCTTCTGGTGCAAGCATTATTATACTCCTTAAAAAAAGTGGCCATAAATTTTGTCGCTAAAAAAAAAGAGCGTTGAACCAAGTGTATTCATGCTTTGCCTACGCCAATAGGCTCAACAGAATAGCACAAGGCCAACGCTCCACTTGCACTATTACTGTTTTCGTAAATTCGAGAACCCTAAAAGGATTCAAGTTGGCGTTTTGTCTACAAAACAGTAATTCGCACTCAAACTCTTAAATAGATTGTGGTTTTTTCAGTTAATACTCCTACTAAATTTCTATCCTTTGATTCATATTCGACGCTCCAACTCCATAAAAAAAAGGAGTGCCGAACCATCACCCGCATGCAGACACCCACGCCAATGGGTTTTACGAAACGGGATCCAGCCGACACTCCTTTTACTGGTAGTAATTTAAGTGTCAGTTCTGGTCGTCTGTTTCGTAAATTTATGCTCCCACAAGAAAAGAAGCAATTTGGCGTTTTGTCTTACAGACAGTCAAAACTTTTTGTTAGCTAAATTGTCAAAAGAGCACAAAAATCCCATGGTTGCAGCGTCTAAGCAGACCTTTCACCACCCTCTTTGTTCGTCAAATTTTATAGGTCGGTTTAGTAAAAAACTCTATCTCCATACAGTATTTGACGCATTTTTTCGGTATTCCACAGGTTTTTACACTCGTGGCCTGACTGAAAATTCATTAAAAACGGGGAAATTGCTCAAAAAAAGCCGGAAAGCTGATTTTTACTTATATTTTAGGAATGTTTTACCGAAATAACTATAGTAGTTTCTATGAATTTGAGTTGTTATTTTGGGGAAATACAGCAGTCATGGGAGCTTACCCCCCCCCCCCCATCTGGATAATGGATGTCTTTATTTTGGCATTCATAAAGAGGTGGAGTGTCAGACCTTACTCGCCTGCAGACACCCACGCCAATGGGCTTTACGATGCGGGTTTAGTCGACACTCCTTTCCTATTATCCGGGAGAAGGACGAAATCCGAAGCACGAAATCCGAAACAAATCCTAAATTCTAAAAACAAATGTTCAAAACTATTCCAGCCTACGGCTGGATCAAAAGGTGTTTTTTGCCACAGAGATTAAGAGAAAAAGAGAGAGCGGGAGCTCCTTGGTTGCACTCAGGACAGGCAAAAAAATGCCTGAAAAGCATAAAAAAAGGGGAAAAGAAAGCAAAAAAAGGCTGTTTTGGGCTCGATTTAACACTAAAAACACGAAATTATCCGTTGATTGCAGTGATTTTTGCAGATTTTTTAAAAGAAAAAAGCTGATAGCCGAGTGCTTAAATACCTGGGGCATGAATTGCCCTATTTTATCATACTTCGTACCCCCGCACTAACCCTGTAAGTGCTCCTATCGACATTGCTCAGGACAGGCGGGACAGGCCGGTACCTTCAGTTTCGCCCAAACACATTACGGCAAAATAACTTGCTTTTTTTGGTTTTAAACGGCGAAAAGGGTGTAATTTAGGGTGATTTTTTAAAAATCTGTTGAAATTGTCAATAAAGCCCGTATAATGCCTCGTTTACAGAAATGAGTGATAAGGAATATTAAAATGAAAAAAGAGATACACCCGGAATACCATTCGGTAAAGGTTCGCTGCGGCTGCGGCAATACGTTCGAGACGTCAAGTACGTCGAAAGAGCTGCACGCCGAGATCTGCTCGATGTGCCACCCGTTCTACACCGGCAAGCAGAAGTTCCTCGACACGGCAGGGCGCATCGACCGGTTCCAGAAGAAGTTCGGCGAAGGTAACTACAGCTTCCAGAAGAAAAAAGAAACAAAAAAGTAAATACGTTTCGTTACTAGCTTACGCTGTTGGTCTTAATATACAAATTAAGCATTGGCAGCGTAATTTTTTTGCCCCCCCCCAGACTTGACGACATATTAAACGACGAATCATGAGTTACGAAACACGAACTAAGCGGAGATAGATTATATGGACAACCTTATCGCAAAACTTGACGAGCTTGATCAGCGTTATGTTGACATCGAGTCGCAGATATCCGATCCTGCGATCGCGTGCGATGTTAACAAGGTTATTCCTCTGGCCAAGGAGCAGGGCAAACTCCGCGGCGTTGTGGAAAAGTACCGCAAGTACAAAGGTCTGATCTCCGGTATCGACGATGCGAGGGTTATGCTTGACGATCCTGATATTGAGGACGACTTTCGTGAGATGGCCCAGGCAGAGCTCCAGGAGCTTACGGAGAAGAAAGATACGCTGCTTGACGAGGTTAAGAACACGCTGGTGATGGCTGACGATGCAGGAGTCGATTCTATCATTATGGAGATCCGTCCTGGCACGGGCGGTGACGAGGCTGCTTTGTTCGTTCGCGATCTGTACAATATGTACACGCGTTACGCAGACAGGCGTAAGTGGAAGGTTGAGGTGCTTGCAATGAACGCTACCGAGACCAAGGGGTTTAAGGAACTGATCATGAACCTGAAGGGTACTGGCGTGTGGGCGGAGCTTGGTTACGAAGGTGGGGGACATCGCGTCCAGCGCGTTCCGGAAACCGAAACTCAGGGCAGGGTTCATACATCGGCGGCGACGGTGGCGGTTTTGCCGGAACCTGAAGAGGTCGATGTTCAGATCGATCCGAGCGATGTGCTTGAGCATGTATCTCGAGCAGGCGGCCCGGGCGGGCAAAGCGTAAATAAGCTCAACAGCGCGATCAAGCTGGAGCATGTTCCGACGGGGATAACCGTCAGCATGAGAGACGAAAAGAGCCAGCATAAGAATCGTGCGAAAGCGTGGCGGATACTGCGGACGCGCATCTATGAAAAACAACAGGCAGCGATCAATAAAGAACGCGACTCGGCACGAAAGACAATGATCGGGTCTGGTGACAGATCGCAGCGAATACGAACGTATAACTTTCCTCAGAACCGGCTGACGGACCATCGGATCGGGCTGACGCTGTATAGCCTGGATAAGATAATCCTGGGCGAGATGGACGATGTAGTGGCGGCACTTCAAGAAAACGATAAGCAGCAGCGACTCAAGTCGTTATAATCGTTATAACCTGTTCAGACAACTCTAAATTGGTCTGTTTTTCCTAAAAAAGGCTGAAAAACGGTGATTTTGCGCTGTTGGGTGGTCGAAATACGAGCATGGCGAAACTTGGTATATGTTAACTTGTAATTGGGAGAACACTATGAGCTTTAAAAGTATTATCGAAAAATTTATCGCACTTGTAACTGGTAACAACGGCGAGAGCGAGCAGCCTCAAGACGAAAACCAGGAGCAAAACTTCGAACAGAATTCCGAGGAAAGCTTTAACCTGGAGTTCGACGAGCCTGCGGTAGAGCAGGAAAGCTGGAGCACGCAGGACAGCGAAACGCCTGTTGAACATGCAGACGATCAGGTTCATAATCCTGAGTTCTTCCATGAGGAAGAATTGCATTAGTTCGTGATTCGTGAATCATGAATCGTAGACGCCTGCGGCGTCACTGACCTTCGGTCAGTTTTGGGCTATTGGCGAAAACATTTAAAGCAGCAGAGTTGCGAGATCGGCTCTGCTGTTTTTTTGTGCATTTATTTCTTCGCCACGCAGTTTTTATGTGTAAATGGTATAACTCCGGAAAAAAACTTGCTAAAAAGATGGGCCCGCTGTAGTGTTAGTACTAGCGATTCGTTTGTTGTTTGAGTGGTGCAGGTTGTAATTATAAGCTTAAAAGGCTGTGCTGTGGGCGAGAGAAGCGAACAATCCGAAAAGATATCCGGTCTGGATCGGGACAAACAGTTTAATCGTACACTTTTTTCAAGTCCTGAAGGACGGGTCCTGCTGTTTGGGGCGGGGCTTGCATTTCTTTATGCGTTCTGGCTTGGGGTTAAGCTGCTGTTTTCGCCGGAAGAGTCACAGGTGCTGATCGGTATGACAGCGACGGGGGTTATGTTCGGACGAGCTGCGGCGATGGCTTTTGGGTATTCGCTGGGTCTGAAACATGCGACGGTGATACCGGTTTGCATGATGATCGAGACGATCCTTGTGCTGATCGTTTATCCGCTGTTCGTGTTTAGCTGGCGGAGATTGCTTGTGCTTCGTTGGCTTAAGAAGACGTTCGAGCGTATGACCGAATCGGCAGAGGCGCATATGGGAGTTGTACGGAAGTACGGGATCGCGGGTCTGCTTATTTTTGTGTGGTTTCCGTTCTGGATGACGGGCCCTGTTGTTGGATGCGTTATCGGGTTCCTGATCGGTCTAAGTATCAAGGTTAACTTAGCTGCGGTGCTGGCGGGGACGTATCTTGCGATAATTGGGTGGGGGATCCTGCTTCAGGAGTTTCACGATAAGGCGGCGTCTTTTAGCTCTTATGCGGCGATGACGCTTATGATGCTGCTGGTGGTTATTATTATCATTGCGCATTTCTTGCACAAAAATATTCGCAATCACAAAGGACGACGCTAGTGTGTGGCGGAAAAACAAAATGACAAAACAGTCCAATAAAGAAACAATAAAACATTTCCTGATGATATTTTTCTTCTTCGTTGCTTTTGCTTATATCGAAGCGGCGGTAGTGGTTTATCTGCGAGCGATCTTTTATGAGGATGGCTTTAATTTTCCTATTACAAACTTTAATAATTTCCCGTTATTTGGCAAGTTTCTGGTCTTTGAGGTGTTTAGAGAAGCAGCTACGCTGGTTATATTGTTTACCGGAGCTTTTCTAATTGAAAAGGACAGCAGGAGGCGTATGGCTGTGTTTCTTATCATCTTCGCTGTTTGGGATATTTTTTACTATGTCTGGCTAAAGGTTCTGCTCGGATGGCCGGCAAGCGTTTTTGATTGGGACATAATTTTCCTGATCCCTTTAACATGGGCAGGTCCGGTTCTGGCACCGTTAATATCATCTTTTACAATGTTGGTGATGGCTGCGTTCTTACTATCGAAAATATCCATAAAGGTTACGCCGGCTAAAGCAACTGCGTTCGTACTGACTGTCATAATGATAATTGCGACTTTTTGCAGAGCAGGTTTGCATATCGGCCAGGCCGATTATAACGATCATTTCTCCTGGCCCATTTTCATCATTTGTCATGTGTTATTATTGATGACACTTTATAGCTGTAAAACAAAGATCCAGGACCATGACTTTTAAGTGTTTCGCCTTTCTCAAGAATCACGGCGGAGTGTTTAAAATTTGCTTTTTTGTATGTAGTTTATTTTTCCCAGGAGTTCTTTTTGGTTTTTTCTGTGCAAAAAGTCGCTGATGGCCTTTCTATTCTTTGGCAAATAATATTGCAGCAAGGCGGCCTGTAATTGTTTTTCTTTGTGGCCTCGCGGTACGTGTATTTTGTTTCCTTTCAGGTCCCTGCCAGATATGTACATCGCGGCTGATGCTGTTAGGGGTATCGGGATAAAGTCCTGTACCTGACGCGGAAACCACGATCTTGAGATGAGGTATTTTGTTAATTCAAGCGCATCGTCGGGTGTGCAGCCGGGGTGAGAGCTTATGAAGTATGGGACGAGGTATTGCTCCTTGCCGGCTTTGCGGGAAGCCTGGTTGAAATACTTTTCAAATTTTTCGAAGAGCTTAAACGATGGTTTGGCCATTAACTTTAATATGTCATCGCAATAGTGTTCGGGGGCGACTTTCAGGTGGCCGCCTACGAAGTGTCTGGCTAGTAGATCAATGTAGTCCTTGTTCCGGATGGCCAGATCGTGCCGGATGCCGGAAGCTACGAAGATATTGATCTTTCTTTTTTGTGCTGATTTCCATTTGACGAACGTCTTTAGCATTTTCATTAGCTGTTTTGTGTCTGTGTCGAGGTTTTTGCAGATGGTCGGCGAAAGGCATGAATGGCGGCGGCAAACGCTTGCGCGTTTGCATTTCATTGCGTACATGTTTGCGGTTGGTCCTCCGAGGTCCTCTATTGTTCCTTTGAAGTCTTTGTTGTTTAGGAAAGAGTTTGCTTCTTTTATGAGGCTGTCGATGGAGCGCGATGCGATGTGTTTTCCCTGGTGGAGGTGTATTGAACAAAATGAGCATCCGCCGAAGCATCCGCGGTGTGTTGTTATGGAAAAGCGTACCGGTTCCAGGGCTGGTACGCCGCCGAGCTTTTCGTATTTAGGATGATAGGTCCGTGTGAATGGCAGGGCGTAGAGTTCGTCCATTTGTTTTGTTGTCAGCGGTTTTGCCGGCGGCATAATGACGATCTGCTCGGGATTTTGTTCCTGGATGACGGGCAGGCCCTGCGGGTGTGCGTGATCCTGATATGCCTTTTGGGCGGCCATGACTTCGGAGCGTTTTTTGTCCTGCTGGCGAAGGGAGGGGAGGTGGATCGCTTTTTCGGGGACGAAGCAATCTCGTCTGATGGGGTATGCGGTGCCGGGGATGCCCGCGAGGTCGTCTATTGATCTGCCTTGTGACAACCGGTCGGCGATCTCTTTTATTGCGCGTTCGCCCATGCCGTGAACGAGTATGTCAGCTTTTGCGTCAATCAGGACCGAGCGTTTTAGTTTGTCCTCGATGAAGTCATAGTGGACGAGCCTTCGGATACTTGCTTCAAGGCCGCCAAGGACGATGGGGATGCCTTTGTATGCTTGTCGTGCGCGTGCGGAGTAGACGAGTAGTGGTCTTCTGGGTCTGCCCCCAAGTTTTCCGCCGGGGCTGTATGAGTCTTTTTTTCGGCGGTGGCCCATTGATGCGTAGTCGTTCAGGCGCGAATCGATGGCGCCGGAAGTGATGCCCCAGAATAATTTTGGCGGGCCGAGCGATCGAAAGTCGTCTACGTTTTTCCAGTCTGGCTGGGCGAGTACTGCAACGCGGTAGCCGTGTTTTTGCAACCATCTGCCGATAAGAGCCACGCCGAAGGCTGGGTGATCGACATAGGCGTCTGCGGTTACGAGGATTATGTCGGCTTTGTCCCAGCCGAGCAGGCGCATCTCCTGCTTTGTTGTAGGGAGCAGGTCGAATTTTTTTTGTATCTTCTTCTTTGCCACAAGTTAATGATAGCAGTTTGGGGTTGTTAATTCAATGCGACAAAAAAGATTTTACCATGAAGAGCCAGTAGTTTACGGTGCGGATTGGACATTTGCCTGGCAACTCTGATTATTTTATAGGACTGTTTTTCGGTGTTTTACCGGTTAACATCGCAAAAGTTAGTATATCCAGACCTTTTATTGGCCGAAGATAACATGTTAGGGATAATCGATTCAAGGTTTAGATATGCAGGAACGATCAAGCGGAATATTGATGCATGTGACATCGCTGCCGAGTAAGTACGGTATTGGCGATCTGGGTCCGTGGGCATACCGGTTTGCGAACTATCTTGTCGAGGGCGGGCAAAAGTTTTGGCAGATGCTTCCTGTTAATACGCCGTGCGGGAGCTGTCCGTATGGCGGGACAAGTGCGTTTGCCGGTAATACTCTGCTGGTCAGTCCCGACCAGTTGTACAAACAGGGATACCTTACGAAGATGGACATCTATCCGCATCCGGATTTTCCTACGAATCATGTTGATTTTAAAAAGGTCAGTGGCTACAAGCGAAAACTTTTCAATACCGCTTACGAACGGTTTAAAGCCGGGACACCTTCGGATGGATATAAACATTTTTGTTCTGTAAATAAAAAATGGCTCGACGATCATGCGATGTTCAGTGCTTTGCGAGAACACTTTGGTTCCGGCGATTGGCATGCCTGGCCCGGGCGGCTGCGTGATCGCGGGGCAGATGCGATCAAGTATACTAAAAAGCAGCTTTCCGATACTATCGGAAAAGAAAAGTTTCTCCAGTATCAATTCTTTAAACAATGGCACAACCTGAAGGATTATTGCAATCGCCATGGCGTGGAACTGATCGGGGATATCCCGCTGTATGTTGCATATGATAGTGCCGATGTTTGGGGGTATCGTAAGTTTTTTAAACTGACTAACAAGGGTAAGCCGCGTGTTGTTTCCGGTGTCTGCCCGGACCGGTTTAGCAAAACCGGTCAACTGTGGGGCCATCCTGTGTATGACTGGGATGCTTTGGCGGCGGCGAACTATTCATGGTGGTTTAAGCGTATCCGGCATAACTTAGAGATGTTCGACGTTGTTCGGCTGGACCACTTTAGAGGTTTTATTGCAGGATGGGAGGTTCCTGCGTGGCACGAAACCGCCCAAAAGGGTAAGTGGGTAAAGACAGCCGGCCAGGAGTTTTTTGAAAAGCTGCTGAAAAAGATCCCAGCCGATCGGTTTATCGTCGAGGACCTCGGGCATATCACACCGGATGTTGCCGAAGTTGTCGAGCGGTTTGGCCTGACCGGGATGCGTGTTTTGATGTGGGGTTTTGGAGACGATGCGAAGGGTAATATCCATAACCCGGTTAACTATCGGGCCAACAGCGTTGTCTATACCGGGACGCATGACAATAATACTGTGCGGGGTTGGCTTAACCGTGAGGCCGGCGTTAAGCAAAAGAGGGCATTCTATGATTTCGTCGGCAAAAAAGTCGAGATGAAACATTTTCACCGGGAGTTTGTGCGGCTTGCTTTAGGCTCGGTAAGCCGGCTTGCAGTGATCCCGCTGCAGGATGTTCTGGGCTTAGGCGAGATCGCACGGATGAATCGTCCCGGCACGACGCGCGGTAACTGGACGTGGCGGTTCAGGAGGGGGCAGGTAACGCCTGCGATATTGAAAAGACTCAAAGAACTGACCGAAACCTACGGAAGGCTGTAAATCGCTGACGGAAAATCTTTTCTTGTTTTCACTTTTAAATTTGCTAGATTGCTCCTATACTTAATTTAATAAAGGGATTTAATATGCGCAAACGCCAATCAGCCGTTGTCTTTAGTATCTTATCGTTAGTTTTCATGTCCGCTATGTTTGCCGGTTGCGGGAAGAAGGCTTCGGGCAAGGTTCTTGACAGGTCTATCGTCAGCACCGGCGATGCCCGGCGGTTGCTGCATGTCTTTACCAGGGCTGAAAATGGAGAGGATATTGTTATCGGCGTTATCGGCGGATCGATAACCGAAGGTGCTGCCGCCAATCCGCGGAGCAACCGTTACGGCGATCTTGTTGCAAACTGGTTTAAAAAACGTTTCAAAAATGCAAAGGTTAAATACGTCAACGCCGGCATCGAGGCGACCGGATCGGGGATCGCGGCGCATAGGGCATATAGAGATCTGCTAAAGCATAATCCTGATTTTGTTGTTACCGAGTTTGCAGTAAACGACGGGAAAGGGCGAAGCTTTGCCGAGACGTACGAAGGGTTACTCCGGCAGATACTTAAGCAGGACAACAACCCTGCGGTGGTGATGCTGTTTACGATGTATGACAACGGCGACAATTCGCAGGAATCGCAGGAACGGCTCGGGCGCCATTACGGTCTGCCGATGGTGAGCTATCGTGACGGTGTTTGGCCCGAGATCGAGGCCGGTACGATGGAGTGGTCCGATGTCGGAGCCGATCAGGCGCATCCGAATAATACCGGGCACAAGTATTGTGCGGAGATGATCATTAATCTGCTCGAACTGGTTTACGATCAGATGCCCGGAAGAGGGATGAGGCCCGCAAAGGTAAAGCCAATGCCCAAGCCGTTGCACACGGATCTTTTTGAGTTTGTAAAACTGCACACAGCCGATACTTTTGTGGCAGCTAAGAACGCCGGGTTTACAACTGCGACGGGGCGGCTTGGTAATGCGTGGGTCTCCGATAAGCCGGGCAGTAGTTTAGAGTTTGAAGTTGAGGGGACGCATATTCGCGTAGTCTTCTGGAAGATAAAAAAAGATATGGGGATCGCTACGGCGCAAGTGGATAATCATTCGATGATTAATATGGACGGGTGGTTCGAGCAGGACTGGGGCGGATACGATTGCGAGGTGTCCGTAGCGAAAGATCTTAAACCCGGCAAGCATAAACTAACGATCACACTTCTTGACAAGAAGAACTCAAACTCTAACGGACACCAATTTCAACTGCGAGCGATCATGGCAGCGGGTTTGAAATAATCGCAAGCGGAAATTTTAAAATATTAACAGTGAAGTTTGCGATATTGTTGCGCAAAAAAATGGCGAGGTAGCAGCTCCGTCTGGGGGGGAAAACGGAAGACCACATTGCCTCGCCGAGGTTCGTGCAAGCTGTAAAAACAGCTTCGTAGTCAACTACCTCACTATATCCGAGAATCATAAAAAAGTCAACAATAAACCTTTCAAAAAACAGGAATTTTTGTACAAGGAAACTCCGTCCGATAATTTACAGTTTTAGTAGTGGATATGCAAAGAAAACAATTTTGCAGTGATTTGGTAATTATTCAGGTCCTAAATATGCCCTGCGTTGCGTCCCTTGCGTTTACTGATATGGACAGCCTGCAAGTACGCTTTTAGCGATTTTAGTCACTAAATGCTTGTATTGAAAGCAGTTAACGGTGTTGCAATTCCCCCGACAATGGGGTTGAGATGCGATTGAAGTGTTTTTTTTCCAAAAAGGCAGGGTCGTTTGCTTAGAGGTTTCATTGCGAAAACTTTTAAGTTTGATCGGAAAAAAGGGTACGAATATTGCTGATATTGGCAAGCAGGTTTTTTGATAAAACACTAAAAAGAAAACAGAATATTCGATCGGACGGGCTAAAAACTGTTCGTGAGTTTGCCTTTGGTTCTTTTTGTGTTAGAGTCATGGGGAAGAGCAGAAAGGTCGCTTGACCGCCAAAATGAATTGTTGGAGCTTCCCATATGGGTTTGTTAAGTGAAGATCGCTGAGCCGATGCGAAGGATGTTGGCTCCTTCTTCGATGGCGATCTCGTAGTCCGAACTCATTCCCATGCTCAGTTTTGTGAAGTGTCTTCCTGTCTGACGCTCAGCGCGAAGCTCTTCGAAAATTTCACGTCCTCGTCTAAAGCACGACCTTACGACATCTTTATTTTTTGTAAGTGGTGCCATCGTCATCAATCCTACCAGCCTGAGGTTTGGCATTGTGACGATCTGTTCTGCCAGGTGTACAGCAGCACCTACGGGTACGCCGTACTTTTGCGGTTCGCCGGAGCAATTGACCTGGAGCAGTACGTCGGGAACGATCTTTAGCTTGCCGGCAGCGGCGTTGATCTCTTCAGCCAGTCGTAAGGTATCCAGCGAATGAATTATTGAGAGCATATTCAGGACGGCTTTGACTTTGTTTCGCTGCAAGTGTCCGATCATATGCCAGTCGACGTTTTTTGGGAGGTCAGGGTTACCCTGCTGGTTTTCAAGAAACTCGTCGACCTCTTCTGCGACCTGCTTTAGGTGTTGCAGCCGGCTTTCGCCAAACTGTGTATGGCCCAGCGAGATGACCTCTTTGATGTCATCGATGGAAGCGTTCTTTGTTACGATAACGGCGGTTATCTCGGCAGAGTCCCTGCCGCTGCGAGCGCACGCCGCTGAGATGTTGTCCTGCATTTGTTTTAGCCTGTCCGATATTTTTGTCATAGGTTATATTATAGACAAGAATCCACCTTTGCCAAGTGTCAATATATTACTTTGCTTCTTACGGGAGAAATTTCTTCGTATTCTTCAGTTTGTCGGGCAGATACTTGTTGACGACGAAATCCAGTCCGTGTTTTGCGAAAGCCTGCTGTTCTACGCGGACCCCCATTTTCAGCATCTGGTTTATCGATGCCTGCCATTGTTTGTGGTGCCTTACGAATGGATCGTTCTTTAGAGCGTCTTTCGCACGTTTTATGTCGACTTCCTTTAGCGGGTGCGTCGGCAGCTTATAGTCTATAACGTCCTGAGGAGTTACGCCGAGGAAGCTTGCCTTTGGTACGCAGAAAAACTCGTTAAGGTGTGCTGCGTTTCCCGAACCCACTTTTAGAGTTCTGTAGATATTAAAATAGCCGTATGGATCGCCATCGACGAATGCGTATACGGGTACTTTAAGTTTGTCGCTTAGCCTTCTTATAAATCGCCTGCACGCTCTTGTAGGCACGCCTCCCATGCTGATCAGAATGCAGTTTTTCTTTTTCCAATAGTCGTATTTCACCAGTCTTTGGAACATACCGGCCGTTTCGATGGCCATGATGAACTTTGCCTTGCTCTCGAATTGCAGTCCCTCGACGTCTGTGGGTATCGAGTATGCGCCTGATCCGAACTTTGTGCAGTCGATCCTGAGTTTCTTTCCTTTGCTGTCTTTGTCGATAACGATCAGGTTTCCTGCGATATCTCCGCCCTTTTCTTCGGGAACGAATTTCAGTTGTTCACGGTTGACGCCGAACATTGCTTCTACGTCATCCATTATGGTGTCTGATTCGGGTTGTTCCGCAAATCCTGCTTTGCCCCAGTTCTTGGAGATATAGTATGCTTCCCTCTTTGTGGCCATATCGTTGGTGTCAATAAGCTCTTTTGCCAGCGCCATCATCTTTAGCGTCTGGGCAAAGGTCTTGACGGTGCTAACGGTAAGGGTTCTGACTTTTGTATTGCCGAGCATCTCGAAGTGTCCCTTCTTAACGTGGTATTTCACATTAGAAAGCGACCTGATCGGCGTGATCATCAAGGGCTTTTGTTTTTTGATTATCTTGTTGTACACATACTGTGCGTTATCTATTATCTTTTCCTCTACGGGAATAGTTTTTTTCCCTGGCATATAAAAACTCCGAAAAATATCGCTTCGCTAACGCGTAATATACAGTCTTGGGGTGGTTTCTGCAAGCATTTAGTTCGCAGTTTGCTGCCCGTCGCTGTTTTTGTCCGGATAGAGATCGAGCAAGGATCTCATAAGGTCAGTTGCTGTTATCAAACCAAGTATATGGCGGTTTTTATCGACGACAGGCAGAGAGTTTATCTTGCGGATCATCATTGTTATAGCTGCTTCAATACAGGCGGTATCCGGTAAAATGTGTTGAACATTGGTTGTGATCAGTTTTCCCAATGGCTGTGCCAGATTTATGGTGTTCGGGTCTATTTTGAGGAGGAATTCCTTAAAAACGCTTACCATTGAATTTGGCCGTTTGCCGATGAATGGAAGGTGTTTAAGGACATCCCGGTCAGATATTATGCCAAGGAGCCTTTGTTCTTCGTCTGCAATAAGGATGTGTCGGAATTTCTCTGTGTTTAGAATGTCTATCGCCACTCCGAGCGTATCAACAGGTTCGAGGCACATTATTTCTGTGGCCATAATTTTTTCAGCCGGCTGATAGAGCGTTGTGAAATTTTTGGCTTCGTTTTCACCGCACAAAGGAATGATATGATCCAAGGTCATGTTTTTTCTGACCTTTGGATTTAGTTTGCGAAGATGTTTGTCGAGAGTTTGATACATTCGCAAGATGTCTGTTGTTGTGATTATGCCTGCGAGTTTGGAGCCATTTAGAACGGGCAGGATATTAATACGATTGTTTATCATTGCCTCGATCACATCCGGTATCAGTTTATCCGGAGAAGCGGAGATCGGATTTCTTACTACGACGACGCTGAGCAATTGTCCTAGGGCCTTGGGATTAATTATGTTATTGCCTTTTTGTTTTTTTTCCGGCAGTGCCTGACGGAGAACATCTCTTTGCGAAACGATGCCGACGAAGGTCGGCTGGTCCCCTCTTTCCTCCGGTCTTTCGACGATGACCGCGTGCCGGACATTTTTCTGGTCCATGAATTTAAGGCATGTTTTGACGGTATTGTCCATGTTTAGCGTTCCGACAGTTGTATTCATAATGTCGGCGGCTGTGCGAAGAGGATTTAGTGTCTCGTCCATACTTGACTGTTTCGGTCCATCTGACATTTTTTCTCCATAAATCCTATCCGTAAGAAACAGACGCGATTATACGCCGGGCGAAAAATGCTGCAAGAGTTTTATTACGTATCACAAAAATAATTGCCTTACGTGTCGCAGAGAGAATGATTGCAGATGGTTATTAGCCGGCTAGCATGGCGGTCGCTTCTATCTCAAAGAGAAGGCCGCCTCTACAGATGTCGGCAACGCAAGTGATCATGGGCCATGGCAGATCGGAGAACTTTTCGCAGAAGAGTCTTTCGATCTCAGGCGTTTTGCAGTAAATGAACGCCTGTACCATATCCTTATCCTGGCAGCCCATCCCGCTAAGGACGGCACGGACGTTTACGATGGTGTTTTCGATCTGCTTTTCGGCATCGTCCGGGTTTGTAATAGCGCCTGCCTCATCGATAGATGCGGTTCCGGAGACAAAGAAAGTCACTCCCGCCGGTGTCGGTACCGAAGCGGCTCTCGAAAAAGCCGAGCCATAATTGTAAGCCGATTTCTGTTTTCCGCTAATGTCAAGATAATCGACAGAGCCTGCCGGTTTTATGATCGCAGTTAAATCCATCGCGCAGTGCTGGCCGCTTGACGGGCCTATGCCGATACCCGTACTTGCAGGCATTTTGTTCGGAGAGTCCTTTTGGATCAGTCCTCTTTCGATGAAGAAATCGTTCCTTACCAGATTAAAGACGTCGTACCAGCCGAGAATATCCTTGAGCCACATCCACGTACGAGGCACAGCCAGGAAATCGATCCCGTTTTCTTTCATAATATTTTCTGCGATATGGAACATTTCTTCGGACTGTTCCTTTGCGGTTTCTTTTTGCCCGGCGGTGATCCCTGAAAGTGTCAGGTATGACACGTCGTCAACAGTCGCTATTCTTCCGAACAGTCCTGTATCGTTTCCAATGGTTTTCATTTCGTCGCAGTTTGTGATAACGTGCAGATGAACCCCCGCCAGTTTTCCGTTGATCCCTTCCGGCACTGAGAGACATGTCGGCCCAACGCCGTCGTTAAGGTCCTGGTAAACATCGGATCTTATCGCGAGCAAGTCGTCGAACGATTCTGTCGTTGCAAAAATCCTTTCGAGGAATATCTTGGCGTCATTGGACTCGAGCACTTCTTTGATGCCCTTGAATATCTCTTGCGCTTGCCGGAGCATGTCTTTGCCCGGTTCTGGTACAGCAGAAATGTACATCTCCGTAGCACGATCACCTTTAACGGTTCTTATGTCGATCAGCATTTATAAAGCACCTAACATGAAATAGAGACCTCTTTTGGTCTGATAAAGCTTCGCATTGTACAAAAAAATCGGTTAACATTCCAATCCAAATGAAGGCCGAAATAACAGTCATGGGTTAGGACGATATAGACTGTGTTTTTATTGCAAAAAACCTCTAAAATAGGGCTTAGGCTGTGTACTCGATGAAGTTATTGCCCCTTGCTGTCAGTCATTTCGTCCATACAGCCAGTGCTGATCGGCAAGGTCATAGCTTACGATCTCTTCGGGCTTGAAATACAAAGGCATCTCATATTCTGCAGAACCCACCGAGTCCGAACCGTGGACAAGGTTGTACCCGCGAGAACAACTAAAGTCCCCCCGGATGGTTCCGGGCTTAGCTTCGTAGCCGAAGGTTCTGCCCATCATCTTACGTGATATTTTTATCACGTCCTCGCCTTCGAGGACCATCACCAGTACCGGCGAGGAAGCAAGATATTCGACGACGTTATCGAAGAAGGGTTGATTCTTATGGACGGCGTAGTGTTTTTTTGCAGTTGCCTTTGATATTTGCATAAACTTCGCGCCGACAACCTTTAGCCCTTTCTTTTCGAAGCGAGAAATGATCTCTCCGATAAGATGCCGCTGTACCGCATCCGGCTTGATGATTATTAAAGTTTGCTCTGCCATAAAAGTTAACCTTGTAAAACTGTTATAATATTATAGTTGCTATCTTCCTGAGGGCACTACGAATATCTCCACCCTTCTGTTGACAGGGTTCCCTTTTTTGTTTTTCTTGTTAGCTTCCAGCGGTCTGTATTCGCCAAAGCCTTTTACGCTACTTCTTTCAGGTGCGACACCGGTGGTGATTATAACGTTAGCAACAGAGATCGCCCTGTGAACCGAAAGATGCCAGTTGGTCGGATGTTTTGCCTTGGTTGCTGCTTTTTTGATCGGCACGTCATCCGTATGGCCGGCGACAACCAGATCGAAGTTTTTTGCTTCGGGAGAATTCATGATCCTGCACAAAGCCTGTAACGGTTTGATCGCACTTGGTTCTACGTTGTCGCTTCCCGAAGCAAAAAGCAGATCGCTTTTGAACTTGAGCATGCCGTTTGCAGCGTTGTATGTAACCATTTTGTTTGTATCGGCGAATTCCTGAAGCTTTACGCTAAGCTCTATCGGAAGCTGGACGCCGCTTTTAAGAAGCTGTTCCTGCATTTGTGCGATGAGTTTTCTTTTCATTTTGATATCTTTTTCAAGAGCTCCTATTTCAGCACTTTTTGCGCCGTAGTTGGCGTCGCTTTTTCCCGTTGCAGCATCGAGTTGTTTTTTCATTTGATTGATGTTCATTTCGGAAGCGGCAATATCGCTTTCGAGACTGGTGATGCGTTGCTGCTGAATTCTGTTTTGTGCCTTTAGGTCGTCGTGTATTTGCTGGTCCACACAACCGCTTATGATAACGATCAATGAAACCAGAACAGACAGGACAATTGCCGATTGGGTAGATTTTAGCATGATACTTCCTTTCAAAACAAGCCAACTTGCTCTATGTATTTTAAACTTCCCTGTAATACGTGCGCATTATACAGAGGTCCGGTCAGATGGGCAAGTTTTTTATTGGGCTTGTTGGTATGTGTCTTGTTTTTCCCCTTTTCCGCTGGTCAGGGCTGCGACAGTAAATATCAGCAGGGAGATGACCGAAAGAGAGATGATGATCAGCCATATCATCGCCATACCCATCGGCCCGTCACTTGCCGCGAATGAAACGATTGGCGGCGATATACCTTTTGTGCCCATTAAAACAACGATAACAGCGTAAATCAGTGCCAAAAACGGGATAACAAGCATTATTCCGCATGCGTTGCTGACTTTATCAGGTGCCGGTTCAAAGTATTGCCCCATCGGTCTTGTCTCAGATGCCTGCGGTATTACCGCACTGTCGCCGGCTTCTTCAAATATCTTGTCCGCTTCCTCTGCCATGTGTGATTCTTCCGCGGTCAGCGGAGCCTCGGCTGCTTCGCCGGCTGTGGGCAAAATATCGTCCAGAACCGCACCAAGAGACGTATCGTCTGCCTGAAGCGAAAGGTCCAGAAGTCCGGAACCGCTTCCGATGCTGTCCATGTTAAGATCGTCGTCAAGGCTTCCTATACCGGTCGAATCGGCCTCAAATGCTGCGGTTTCGCTCTTTGTGTCGCTTGTAAGCTTGTATTCGTCATCGGTATCAGCCAGAACGTTTATGCCGGTGGTACCTACATTCGTATCTGCTCCGCTAAGCTCTGCCAGATCGATATCGTCACCTATTCCGGAGACGCTGGGTGCAACAGGAGCGGTATCTTCGCTTAGAACGTCAAGATCGCCGGTATTTTCCATTGTTTCATCCAGAAGCAGCTCAATCGACGAACCTTCAGATGATATGTCAAGGTTAAGCTCTTCAAGATCCAGATCATCAACGTCAGCGGAGGAGGCCTGTCCTTCTTCATCGGCGGTCGCAGGAGACAGAACATCGTCGATTACCAGGTCTTCGTCATCATCAGATGCCAAAGGTGCCAGGTCTTCGTCATCAGCGGCTTCCAAAGGTATCAGTTCCTCTTCGTCGACAGCCAGTTCGACCACTTCTTCGCTTTCTGCGGCGAGCTGCTGAACCTGCTCGACTTTAAACAGAACCTTATCGCCGTCACGGAATTCTTTGAGCTTCCCGTCTTTTACGAGCTGGGTGACCTGCTCAGCGGTGATTGAGAGTTGTTCGACTACCTCTTCCAGCGAATAAAACATTCCTGCCATGATCGTCTCTTTTCCAGCCCGGCAAGCTGCCTGAACTTAACCTCTGATTATATAAACAGTTAAAGCAGTATCTCCTCGGCGGGAATACACTTTTTACCCGAAAATTGATACCAATACTGTCAACTACGGTAATTTACGCCCGGATGTTCGTTTTTTGGCATTCTTAATGCGATTGTTACGAACGTCCCGGAATCTCTATAAATATCGGCAAATAATGCTTTAACAACCAATTATACTGCTGAAATACCTTTTTGCAAGCGAAATATTAATGGATATGGTCTGTCTGTTATGGATTTTGCGTCTTTTTTGATAGATTTGTCGGCCTGATAACGGCATCAATTTGCTGTGAGACAAAAACCGAGCTTGAATTTTGAGCATTTTTCGGCTTTAATAACAGTATGTCAAAACGTATACTACTTGTGAACCCGCCGATATATGATTTTACCGCGTACGACTTCTGGCTAAAACCGCTGGGACTGTTGTCCGTGGCAGGTCTTTTGCGCGGACATGCCGAGATCGAGCTGTTTGACTATCTTGACAGGTCAGCAGATGCGCAAAGCAACGATTTCGGAAGGGGCAGCTTTAAGTCGACTCGTGTTGAAAGGCCCGGGCTGTTCGATGACATTGCCCGCAACTATAGCCGATTCGGAAAACAGCGATCGGAATTTCGCGAATTTCTTAGCAACAGCGGGCGATTTGACTTTGTCCTGGTTCAGACGGTGATGACATACTGGTATCAAGGTGTTAAGGAAGTCATAGAAGATGTTCGTAAGTATTGCCCGGGTGCAAAAATTGTTCTGGGCGGACCTTATGCGACGATTTGCAACTCACATGCGAAATCGCTCGGCGCCGATCTGGTGATCTACGGGACCGATCTTCGCCCGCTTTGGCGCCTTGTTGATGTTATTCCGATGAAATATCAAAGCCCGTTCTGGGAGGGCTATGAAAACCTTGAAACCGCGGCGATGAAACTTACGCGAGGATGTCCATTCAAATGCACATATTGTTCCGTGCCCAATGTTTACCCGGAATTCGTTCCGCGTTCACCGATCAACTGCGGAGACGATATAGACTTTTTGCATAAGCTGGGTGTAAAGAATGTTGCCTTTTACGATGATTCGCTGTTGTATCATCCGGACAGGATACTCGTACCGTTCCTGCACTACATCATACAACAGCAGATCGAGGTAAACTTTCATACGCCAAACGCACTGCACGCACATTATGTCAGGGACGAAATCGCAGAGCTTATGGTCCGTGCAGGATTTAAAACTTTCTATCTGGGGTTTGAGAGTATTTCCGAGGACTTCCAGAAATCAACCGGTTCAAAGCTCGGATCAGAGGATCTTGTACGCGCCGTGGACAATCTCAAGGCCGCCGGCGCCAACCCGAAAAACATTATCGCTTATGCATTGATGGGACATCCGGATTCCGACATACAACAACTGGAGGATTCGCTGAAATTCGCAAACAGCCTGGGCATTAAAGTGATGCTAAGCGAGTTCTCACCGATACCGGGAACTCGCGACGGCGATAGGTGCAGCAAGCACACCGATATTGCAGAACCGCTTAACCACAGCAAGACCGCCTTCCCGATACGCCTGCTCGGTAACGAAAAGGTCAACCGGATAAAGGATCTGTGCAGAACGCTCAATGGCGGCCTGGGTGCGAATATTTCAGACAATCAGTAAGATCGAAACCAATGATAAGACTAACAGATATAGCATTGCCGTTCGATCATGGGCCTAAGGCACTTGAAGCTGCGGTGCTAAGGACACTGGACATCTCACAAAAACAGCTCGCAGACTTTACCGTCGTTCGCAAGTCGATAGACGCCCGCCGTAAGAACCGCATCGCTGCAGTTTACACAATAGACGTTAAAGCCGAGAACAAATCGGAGTTGCTGGCGAAATTTGACGGCAGCAGTAAGGTAAGGCCTGCGCCGTCTATGGTTTACCAGATGCCTGTTGCCAAAAACATCCCCGCCCTTAGTCCCGTCGTCGTCGGCTCAGGCCCGTGCGGTTTGTTCGCAGGGCTAATCCTCGCACAGCTTGGGTTTAAACCTCTCGTCATCGAAAGAGGCAAAGACGTCGATGCTCGCGTAAAAGATGTAAACAGTTTTTGGCGCGATGGCAAGCTCAACGCAAACTCGAACGTCCAGTTCGGTGAAGGCGGAGCAGGTACGTTTTCCGACGGAAAGCTAACCACGCAGATAAGGGACAAGGCCAATCGCTGCCGAAAGGTCCTTAACGAATTCGTAAAAGCAGGGGCGCCGCAAGACATCCTTTATAACGCCAGGCCGCATATCGGAACCGACAACCTTATCAAAGTAGTAAAAAATATTCGCAAAAAAATAATCCGCTTAGCCGGTGCGGTCCGCTTTGAAACAAAAATGACTGGCATAGAGATCAAGGACGGCAAAGTTGTTGGCGTTGTTGCCGGCGACAGCCAAACCATTCCAACAGGGAACATCATTCTTGCCCTCGGCCATAGTGCAAGGGATACGTTTCAAGAGTTGCACGAAAAGGGTATTGCAATGCAGGCCAAGCCGTTTTCGATAGGCGTGCGCATTGAGCATCCGCAGGGAATGATCGACAAGACGCAGTACGGCAAGTTCGCCGGCCACAGTTCGCTCGGCGCAGCCGAGTATAAGCTTGTGGTCCATTGCTCCAACGGACGCAGCGCATATACGTTCTGCATGTGTCCCGGCGGACGCGTCATCGCGTCGTCGTCCGAGCCGGGAATGATCGTCACAAACGGAATGAGCCTTTACAAACGAGATCGAACAAATGCAAACAGCGCACTGCTGGTAGGCGTTACACCGGATGATTTCGACGGGAAAAGTCCGCTTGCAGGCGTTGAGTTTCAAAGGAAGTGGGAAAGAAAAGCCTTTGCCCTCGGCGGCGGTAACTACTTCGCACCCGTTCAGCTTATAGGCGATTTTTTAGCAGGGGCTGCCTCAAGTTCTATTGGGAAAGTCAAACCCAGCTATAAGCCGGGGACAACTCCATGCGACATTGGCGATTGTCTTCCCGATTTTGTTGCCGAGACGATCAGGCTGGCACTGCCTGAGCTTGACAAAAAGCTAAGAGGATTTGCCCGCGATGACGCAGTGATCACTGCCGTCGAATCAAGAAGTTCCTCGCCGGTAAGGATCCTGCGCGACGAAACTTTTCAAAGCGTCGGGGTAAAAGGATTGTACCCCGCCGGCGAGGGTGCAGGATATGCAGGCGGAATAATCTCGGCCGCTGTCGACGGCATAAAAATCGCCGAGGCAGTTATTGCAGAGTGTTCTTAGAAGCCGTAGCGGATACATGCATCGTAGAAGCAGCAATCGCAATGATCGCATCGCCCGTCGCAGCTTCCAAAACAAGGCTCGTTATTTTCTGCACGCTGTATGTCGTGGATCACATCGATCTTGGCTTTACCTTCGGTGTCAACACCAAGGAATTCGGCTTTTTCGTTAACCCACTCAAGCCCCGTATCGATACCAAACAACTTGCCGGCAAATCTTTCAAATGTTGCGAATATTGTCATCGTTTTCTCCAGGTTAAAAAACATATAGATATACTAAACTATCGGCGATTTTTGGTGCCAATCTGACTGGTTTTTTTAAAAAAATGACAATAAATGCTTAAGCCTGGCTTTAAAAAAGTGAGGTTTGTACCACATGGAGCGTAAACTAAGGCATGAATTTAGAGTTTCGAAATTAGTATTTGATCAAAACGTTCTAGAGCACTTTAATATTTTCTGCTCCGCTTTATGGCGTCGAGAGGACAAGGCTGACAAAGAAGAATACGTAGCAATATTGAAATATTGCAAGTAATTCTGATGCCGACAGCCGAAGCCGCA